>ERZ506941.20-NODE-20-length-167704-cov-12.2392_pt1 | contig 167704 bp, 158 predicted proteins | sample MGYA00512901_ERZ506941 | MGnify/ENA metagenome assembly ERZ506941 | reverse complement strand
TTAGTGTCCTTACGGACGTGGGGGTTCAAGTCCCCCCCCTCGCACCAATTATCTTACCTTCCTCTCCAGAACATTCGTGATTATTCATCCCTGATTCCAGTTCATCATCACCAGCATCATTCCGCCGATCAACACAACGCATGATGGTAACAATACAAAGTGCCGCAAATGTTTGTGATAAAGCATAGCCGGTGTCAGCAGTAACCCGAATACAATAATGATCTTCCATGCCCCGAGAGAAAGATCGGCAAACGCCAGCCCGGCAATCACGATCCCCGGCAGCAAGACTCCCCATCCACTGCCCAGCGCCCGTTGCAACATGGTTTCACCTCTCATACCGATAATGATAACCAATATCATATGATAAATTTTCTCATTTGTCAGTAATCCATAGACCACTTACATGAGCTTTACTTAAGTAATGATGACACGAATTATTTAAGGTGATAAATTGCACAGCGGTAAACATAGAGACACAATAATCTGAACTTAAGCGAGCATCTTCTCGCCCATTATTTGTGTGACCTGAACAGTGTAATTGTTAGATAAATAATGACGTTAAGATATGACTGCACAATCCTGGCAAACTCTGCGCACGAAAAAATACCAACTCTCTCTGCGACTCTTTTTGTTTCTCAACGCTGTTTCCGCGTTGTTTGCCGTAGCCTTTCCGATCTTTCCCAGTAAAACCATCTCCACACCAGGATCTCTCATCCTTGTGCTGAGCACTGCGTTACTGACATGGCATGTAAAGTATGCGAAGAAGCGGATTAATCTCCATGCTATCTCGCTACTCTTTGGTGGGTTATGGGCAGCGCACATTACGCTGAAATACCTGGCTCAGCAGAATCCTGACTATTCTTTTTTGCTGGTTGCACTGCTGACGGTGTTATTTATTGGCTCAATTGCTTTTGCCAATAATATCATCGCTTTCACCCTTCATTCGCTGCCATCCTTATTCGTCTGTTTATGGCTAAACGGCCACGAACATGGCCTGCAGTTACTCTTTTTTATGGCCCTGCCCATGGCCGGTATCGCGATTCAGCATGTGATTCAAAAGCGCTATGACGACTTCGCCCAGCAACTGATGTTCAAACTGCTCGCCGAAAAAGAGACACTAACTGACTTGAGCATGCTTGACCCATTAACGGGCCTGTACAATCGGCGTGGACTCCAGCATAAGCTGAAAGCCGTGCTGGAACTCGACACGCATGAACATTACGTTTTACTGATCGACATCGACCATTTCAAAGCCTACAACGATCACTATGGGCATATGATGGGCGATCAGGCGCTGATCCGCGTTTCTGCTGCGATCCGCAACGCTGTGCGTTCACGTGATGTCGTCGCCCGGTTTGGGGGGGAAGAGTTTATGGTGTTACTGACGGCGATCGACCCACAAACCGCCCGCACGGTAGCGGAACGCATCCGACAGAATGTTTACGATCTCAAAATTCCCCATATGTTCAATGAAAGCGTCGCAACTCACGTCACGATCAGTATCGGTATTGCGCCTCTGGTGGGGAGCGATGTCGAAGGGGCCATTCTTCATGCCGATCAGGCGCTCTATAAAGCTAAGGATTTGGGCCGTAACCATATTTTAGTCAGTGACGATCCGGGTATCGCCTGACGCACGATGACGCATTCGTGCGCCGTTAAACGTCAGCTGACAAAGATCTTGCTATCGGTTATCGCTATCGTTAGGATTGGCAATCATTATCATTTAGATTACTACCCAGACTATGGCCTATCGTTCCGCACCGATCATTGACGATGTCATCTGGCGAACGCATCTCCAGCCACAGATGCCCTCGCTGGCCGAAGCCGTACGCGCAACCATAGCCCAGACGCGTGAGCATCTGCTGGATTTTATCCGTCTGGATGAACCCGCACCACAAAGTGCGATGACGCTGGCACAATGGTGTCGCCCCAGCGAGCTTCAGTCTCTGCTGGCAATTTACTCCGATCATATTTATCGCAACCATCCCACGCAGTCGCGCGAAAATAAGCCGCTAATCTCGCTGTGGGCGCAGTGGTACATCGGTCTGATGGTACCTCCCCTCATGCTTGCCCTGCTCACGCAGGAAACAGCCATTGATGTCTCGCCCGAACATATCCACGTTGAGTTTCACGAAACCGGGCGTGCTGCGTGCTTCTGGATCGACGTACATCAGGATCAACTGGCGACAACGCAATCCCCGCAGGCACGCATGGAAACGCTGGTTAAGCAGGCGCTGACGCCGGTCATCCAGGCACTAGAGGCGACCGGAGAGATCAACGGCAAACTTATCTGGAGCAATACCGGCTATCTGATTAACTGGTATCTCACTGAAATGAAACCGCTGCTGGGTGAAACATTGTTGAATACCCTGCGCCAGACCTGCTTCTTTGAAAAGCAGTTGTCCTGTGGGGCTGACAACCCGCTCTGGCGTACGGTCGTCCCTCGTGAAGGCGTCTTGGTACGCAGAACATGCTGTCAGCGTTATCGTCTGCCGGACGTTCAGCAGTGTGGTGACTGTACGCTGAAGTAGTCAGGGAGCGTTCGCCCCCTGATGATAACTACGCAATCTGCTCGTTTTCCGCGTCTGAACGTTGTGCCTCTTCCGCCTCTTGTTCCAGCAGTTGCTTCTCGTACACTTTAAAGAACGGGAAGTAGATGACGGCTGAAACGATTGCCAGAAGCACCACCAGAATTGCAGCACGATAATCCCAGCCTAATGCCCACGCGGCTCCGACTGGCGCTGGCGCAGTCCATGGCACAACCGAAATTACACGACCAATCAAATCCAGTTTCATCGCCGCCCATGCCAGCACGGCGTTCACCATCGGCGCTAACAGGAAAGGAATAAAGAACACCGGATTCATAACAATTGGCGTACCGAAAATCACCGGCTCGTTAATGTTAAAGATACTGGGTACTACGCTCAGCCGGCCAATTGAGCGCAGATGTACGGAACGACTGCGCAGATAGCAAATCACCAGCCCCATCGTCGCACCCGACCCGCCAATCACGATGAAGAACGTCCAGAATGCCTCCATGAAAATATGCGGTAACGGTGCCCCCTGCGCCAGCGCAGTCTGGTTCATACCCAGGTTGGTCAGCCAGAACATTTGCAGCATCCCGGAGACGATCGCCGCACCATGAATACCGGCAAACCACAACAGATGGCCAATCAGTACCGCCAGTAAAATCGCTGGCAGAGAATCGGCAGCGGATACCAGCGGTTTGAAGATGGACATAATGGCTTGTGGGATGAGCATGTCGAACTGTGCCTGAATCAGCAGGCTGAGTGGGTATAATGTCAACACCACCACCAGCACCGGGATCAGCAGATCGAATGAGTTTTTGATCATCGGCGGGACCTGATCGGGTAAACGAATGCCGATGTTATGCGCTTTCAGAAAGCGCATCATTTCTACGCAGTAAAGCGCCACCAGAATCGCCGTAAAAATCCCCGTTCCGCCGAGGCTGTCCACCGGCAGAGTGCCTTTTGTTTTAGGCGCGGCGACCAGTAAGAACGCCATGATAGAGAGCATGGCGCACATGAACGGGTCCAACTGATATGACTTGACGTAATGTTTGCCCAGGTTATAGGCAATGGCGGCACAGATGTAGATCGACATGATCCCCATGGTCATATCAAAGGGGGTCAGGATCTGCCCTTCAAACTGCTTCGCCAGATCCAGCCAGGTCCGGGCAAAGCCCCAGGTGGTATCGGGTGAAAACGGAGGATAGGCAAATACCAACAAAAACGATCCGACAATCATAAATGGCATCGCAGAGATAAAGCCGTCACGGATAGCCATAACATGACGCTGTGAAGAAATGCGCCCGGCAATCGGGCTGACATAGTTTTCAACAAACCGGAAAATCACATTAAAGACTGCATGGTTGGTAGATTTCATAAGTGGCTCTTTTTATGTGATACAGAGGAAGTGACAGCTCCAGTATTAATCGCTCTTTCGAGGACTGCAACCGGTTACGGTAACCGGTTTCCGTGAATGTGAAGAGGATCGAAAAATCGCCCATGTTGCTGGTTTGTTACATTAAAATATTTACAGTACTGGAAGACTTATGCCAAATTACGCCAGCAGTTTTCTGAAGCGTTGAGGGCTGTAGAAATGGTGTCAGGAGAATCAAATGAGTCTGCAATCGGTACGGCAATTTTTAGCCGAACATGCCCCGGATATTGAAATCATTGAATTAAATCAAAGCACCGCGACGGTTGAGCTGGCGGCAAAAGCGCATAACGTACAGCCCGGACAGATAGCGAAGACCCTTTCGTTGAAGGTTAAGGACGCCATCATCCTGGTCGTCGCCAAAGGCGATGCAAGACTGGACAATAAAAAACTCAAAAGCACTTTCGGTGCCAAAGCCCGTATGCTGAGCAGTGATGAAGTCGTCAACGCGACAGGACATCCCGTTGGCGGGGTTTGTCCTTTCGGGCTGGAAACCCCGTTGCCTGTTTATTGTGACGTCTCTTTACGATCGTTCACCGAAGTCCTTCCGGCCGCCGGTGCCACTCATAGCGCAGTGCGTATTACGCCAGAGCGCATGGCTGAGCTGACTTCCGCCACCTGGGTTGATGTGTGCCAGTAAACATCAACCCTTTGCTTTCGCGGCGATTAAAGCAGAATATCCGCCGCATGCAGTAAACTGGCGTCAGAATTGACGCCCAGTTTCGACATCACATTAAACTTGTGCGCCCGGATGGTTTTAATATTTCGCGCCAGTTCTGTCGCGATTTGCGGCATTGAATAACCGCAGGACATGAAGCGCAAAATCTCACGCTCTGTCGGGCTCAGCATACGACTCTGATTGAGATACCAGAGATTGCTGTTACTTTCGCTGATCCGCCGCGTACCGCCTAGCGCAGTAAATAACGCCTCCTGCAGCGCGGGGAGCGAAGCGGCTTTGCTCAGTACGCCATCCAACGGTAAGGGCGACAGTGCGCTGATTAAACGCGCTTCAACATCATCATCCGCGATCACCAGGCGACGCATGCCGGGATAATTTTCAGCCAGTTCGATCAGACTCATCAACCCCACCCGCCTGTCTTTTCTGATCGAGGAGAGAGAGAAAATAATGGCAGAAAAAGCAGTCGTACCCATCGCCTGTTGAAAATCATCCAGCGTCAAATAGAGGTGTAATTTATATTGGCTATCAAACGTTGCGTTAAATAAACTCTGAATACCAATACCACTCATAACACATTTTTCTATGAGTGCGACATTTCGCGTACAGTTTCTATTTTCCATTCTGCTGTCTCTCCATATACTGAAGGTAAATTCAGCTCCCTGGCTCCCTGAGAACTGTTAATCCATGCGTACATTTCCGCATTGCTGTGTATTGATAATCGGCGCATCGCGCTATTTTTTTGGGCGCTGATGGTTTTGTTACTTTTTTTAAGTAATGCCGCAATCTGATTAATCCCCCAACCTTTCCCCAGCAGGCGCAGTACTTTTCGCTCTGATAGCGTTAAAAGAATGGCGTGAGAACCAAATTCCAGAGGTTCTAATTCTGGGGGTGACAACAGCATTTTGCTGATTCGGTCAGGGCTGCTGTGTCCCGAGCGGATAGTACTTACCAGACTCTCAATCGGTTCCACATCAGACAGCAGCGTACTGGAGGGGCGCATCAACAATTCGACCGCCTGCGCGTAATACGCGCGCGACACCATGAAAACCCAGTGGATATCACGGTATTGAGAAAGAAGTGTGTAGAATCGCTCGCAAACAGCGCGCGGGTGATGGCAGTCACCGGTTAAATCCACGATCACCAATTCCGTCCGACGCAATTGTAGTGGCGTGAGTTCTTCTACGACACTACAGATGGTGAGTTCATACTCCGGGAAATGCAGTTGCATAACCCCGTGGAGTCCCGCTTGTATCACGGGAACTTTACTGATGACAATTCCGTTTTTGCAGCATCCTGGCAACATATATCCTCCATATTCATATGCTTTTATCTTTCTGTTATTAATGAATCGCATTTGAATTAACACATACAATTATGCAATACAAAAAACAAAACAATAGACAATATGAATTGTTTATCCCTGGTGTTTTAACGTTAATTCCGTAAAATGCGGTTATACAACTATCACGGGGTATAATACAAGTCGATATTGTCGATAGATACGTCGCATTCCAGAACAGGATATTAAACATTCTTATTTTATATATGAATTTTTTATTTATCCAAATTTGGACAAGCTATTTATTCTTAATATATTCCCGGTATGCCTTCGGAGACAACGCGGCGTGTTTTTTAAAGAAGCGGGAAAAATAGGTAACATCGCTGAATCCCAGATAGTCGGAGATCTGGCTTACCGTCATGCTGGTATATTGCAGGCTACGTTTGGCTTCGAGCATCAACCGCTGATGCAAAACGCTTAATGCACTGCAATGATGAAATTCACGGCATAACTGATTCAGGTAATTTGCGGAAAGCCCGATTCGATGCGCGTATTCTGCAAGGGGAAGATGTTCGCGATAGTGGCTCTCAATCTGCCGGGCAAAAAGGCGTATTGCGCTACGCCGGCGCGCCAGGGTGTCATTCGGTGGCTGAACCGGCAGACGCTGCCGACGAAGCCAGACCAGCAGCGCGCTCAGCAATGAAAACAGCATCATTTCCCGCGCCTCGTTATCCGTCTGATACTCCCTCTGCAAGGCGGAAAACAACGTGCGGATGTGGCTGCGAGACTGAGCCACCGGCACGCACTGAGGGGTAGTGAGCAATGACAACGGCTGTGGGAACTGAGACTCCAGGCGGCCAATCAGCGGTAACGCCAGAGAAAGAACGTAACCTTGCGTTCCGGGGGAAAAGCGAAAACCGTGGACACAAAGCGCAGGGACGACCTGAATACAGGCATCACGCATCACCGTCGTCTGCCCCTCGATTTCAATCGTTGCCTCCCCCCGATGCAAGTAGAGCAACTGGACGATCTCCGCATGCTGATGCACCCGAATATGCCACTCATATAAACTGCTACGCTGATGAATTGATTCGCAGTGCAGCAGGTCGGGAGTGGGCCATCCCTGGTGTTCACCATACAATTTAAAAACAGGGACAATGTCAGCCGGTGGCATCATTTTTCCTCATTACTCACCAATCTTTTCGTAAGGCAGTCCGACATAGTTCTCCGCGATTGTCGTCAGTCCCGCTTGCGAGCCCAGATAGTACTGACGGTCCGCCTCCTGCATCTTGCGATCAAAATCGCTCTTTCCCTGAAAATCATGCAGCAGATGGGTCATAAACCAGCTGAAACGCTCCCCCTTCCATACCCGGTTCAGGGCCAGTCGGGAATAGGTCGCCAGCAGGTCGTTACGCCCGTACTGATAGTACTGCGTCAAAATACGCCATAAATAATTCACATCGGACGCAGCCAGATTCAGTCCCTTTGCACCGGTCGGCGGCACGATATGCGCCGCATCACCAACCAGAAAGAGCTTGCCATATTGCATCGGTTCCACCACGTAGCTACGTAATGGTGCGATACTCTTTTCAAGTGAGTGACCAGTCACTAACTTCATGGCCAGTTCATCAGGCAGACGCCGTTTCAGCTCGCCCCAGAAACGCTCATCGCTCCAGGAGTCCACCTGCTCGCTGAGCGGGACCTGCAAATAGTAGCGACTTCGTGTTAGTGAGCGCTGACTACAAAGTACAAATCCGCGCTCATGATGCGCATAAATCAACTCCGGATTGACTGGCGGCGTATCGGCCAGCAGCCCCAGCCAACCAAACGGCCAGATGCTTTCGTATTCGCGAATGACATCACGCGGAATACTTTGTCGGGAAACGCCGTGGAATCCATCACACCCGGCAATGAAGTCGCACTCAATGCGGCACTTCTCCCCTTCTTTCTCAAACGTGACAAAAGGACGGTCACTTTTAGCATCGTGAATGTCTACCTGCTGAACGCCATAAATCGTAGGCGCACCACAGTCGCTACGCGCTTGCATCAGGTCCCGTGTGACTTCCGTTTGTCCGTAGACCATCACGCTTTTGCCGCCGGTCAATTCACTCAGCGCGACGGGAATGCGTTTGCCATCAAAAATAAACTCAACGCCATGATGTACGAGACCTTCGCTGTCCATGCGCTGCGCCACACCAGCTTCCCGCAAAAGCGAAACCGTCCCACTCTCGAGGATCCCCGCCCGGATGCGCCCCAGCACATACTCCGGCGTCTGACGTTCAATGATGAGTGTGCGGATCCCCACCTTATGCAGTAATTGTCCCAGTAGCAGACCGGAAGGTCCTGCCCCAATAATTGCGACCTGAGTTTTCATCACATTCCTCGTCTGCATCGTTGATTATTTGTTTAATCAATGTTGAATAAAAGTTTCAAATTGCATTTTTGATAAGCAGACACAGAAAAAGAAGGGCTAAATGCGGTTAAAAATTGCACTTTTCACCGATTTAGCAAAACTGTGGCGCAGTTCAAATTCCGGCCACCGTAGAGCGGGTTCTTTTTTCAACAGAAAGATTGATCTCAGCCGGAGCCAAAAAACGCGCACTTCGTGATACAAAGATGTCTTTCGTCATTCGACAGTACGTAACGCGTCTTTTCAGCCAGGGCGAGTCATGCAAGAAGAGCAGTCATTACAGCGAACGGTTACACGGTTATGCATTCAGTGTGGGCTTTTTTTACTGCAACACGGCGCGGAGAGCGCGTTGGTTGATGAACTCTCTACCCGACTTGGGCTGGCATTGGGGATGGACAGCGTCGAAAGCGCTATCTCCTCCAATGCTATCGTTCTGACCACTATTAAAGATGGGCAATGCCTGACCTCCACGCGAAAAAACCAGGATCGCGGCATTAATATGCATGTGGTCACTGAGGTTCAGCACATCGTCATTCTCGCCGAACATAAGCTGCTGGATTACAAAGGCGTCGAGAAACGTTTCAGCCAGGTCAGGCCCCTGCGCTATCCGCGCTGGCTGGTCGCGTTGATGGTCGGCCTCTCCTGCGCCTGCTTCTGTAAGCTGAATAACGGCGGTTGGGACGGCGCGGTGATTACCTTTTTTGCCAGCATGGTGGCGATGTATATTCGTCAAATCCTGGCGCATCGCCATTTGCATCCACAGATCAACTTTTGCGTCACGGCTTTTGTCGCGACCACCATTTCCGGTCTGATGTTACACCTTCCCGCCTTTAGCCAGACGCCCACGGTGGCGATGGCCGCCAGCGTCCTGCTGCTGGTTCCCGGTTTTCCGCTGATCAACGCGGTGGCGGATATGTTTAAAGGACACATCAATACCGGCCTGGCGCGCTGGGCGATCGCCAGCTTGCTGACGCTCGCAACCTGCGTGGGCGTGGTCATGGCGCTGACACTTTGGGGGCTTCGCGGATGGGTATAATCGATTTCATTCTCGCGCTGATGCAGGACATGCTGCTTTCCGCGATCCCGGCACTGGGGTTTGCGATGGTCTTTAACGTCCCCCACCGCGCCCTGCCCTGGTGCGCGCTGCTCGGTGCGCTCGGTCACGGTTCGCGTATGGTGATGATGACCGCCGGGTTTAATATTGAATGGTCAACGTTTGTTGCCTCGCTGCTTGTCGGCAGCATCGGCATCCAATGGTCGCGCTGGTATCTGGCGCATCCCAAAGTGTTTACCGTTGCGGCGGTGATCCCGATGTTCCCCGGAATTTCAGCCTACACGGCAATGATCTCTGCGGTGAAAATCGGCCACTTCGGCTACAGCGAACCGTTGATGATTACGCTGCTGACCAATTTCCTGAAAGCCTCGTCGATTGTGGGCGCGCTTTCGATCGGACTCTCCGTGCCCGGCCTGTGGCTCTACCGAAAACGCCCACGCGTTTAATCGCCGCGGCAGGCGCATCCCTGCCGCTCCTCCTCATCGGTGTGTTACTATAGAAGCAGTGTCCCTTCTCGGTTGTAGTCGGTATTGAGAAACGTTATGTCATCCAGAATTTTGACCCCGGACGTCATTGGTATTGACGCCTTATTACACGATCACCAGACGGTGCTGGCGAAGTCTGAAGCTGGCGCGGTGGCGGTGTTTGCCAATAACGCCCCGGCTTTTTATGCGCTGACCCCCGCACGCCTGGCGCAACTGCTGGCGCTCGAAGAAAAGCTCGCTCGTCCTGGGAGCGATGTGACGCTGGATGCACAGTTTTATGAAGAACCGCAACCGGTGCCGGTCGCCGTACCGCTGGGGAAATTCGCCATGTATCCCGCCTGGCAGCCGGATGCCGACTTTCAGCGTCAGGCCGCACTGTGGGGCGTGGCGTTAAGAGAGCCGGTCACCGCTGAAGAGCTGGCTTCGTTCGTGACTTACTGGCAAGCGGAAGGCAAAGTGTTTCATCACGTGCAGTGGCAGCAAAAACTGGCGCGCAGCGTCCAGATCGGCCGCGCGAGCAACGGCGGCTTGCCGAAACGTGATGTGAATACGGTCAGCGAACCAGATAATCAAATTCCACCGGGCTTTAGAGGTTAACCATGAAAAACGTTGGCGATCTGATGAAACGTCTGCAAAAAATGATGCCCGCCCATATCGAACCGGCGTTTAAAACGGGTGAAGAGCTACTGGCATGGCAGAAAGAGCAAGGTGAAATTCGCGCCGCCGCACTGGCTCGCGAAAATCGGGCGATGAAAATGCAGCGCACTTTTAACCGTTCCGGCATCCGTCCGTTACATCAAAACTGCTCTTTCGATAACTATCATGTGGAATGCGAAGGCCAGATGAATGCGCTAAGCAAAGCGCGTCAGTACGTGGAAGAGTTTGACGGCAACATCGCCAGTTTTATCTTCTCAGGCAAACCGGGAACGGGGAAAAACCACCTCGCCGCGGCAATCTGCAACGAGCTGCTGCTGCACGGAAAGTCGGTACTGATAATCACCGTGGCGGACATCATGTCGGCGATGAAAGAGACGTTCAGCAATCGCCAAACCAGTGAAGAGCAGTTGCTCAACGATTTGAGCAATGTTGATCTGCTGGTCATTGATGAGATCGGCGTGCAAACCGAATCGCGCTATGAAAAGGTGATCATCAACCAGATCGTCGATCGTCGTTCCTCTTCAAAACGCCCGACCGGCATGCTCACTAACAGTAACATGGAAGAAATGACCAAACTGCTGGGTGAACGCGTGATGGATCGCATGCGACTGGGCAATAGCCTGTGGGTGATCTTCAACTGGGACAGTTTTCGCAGTCGGGTAACCGGCAAAGAGTATTAAGACCATTCTTAGACTGAGCGGCGCTATACTCCGACCAGGGTTTATACACGAGTAATCACAATGAAAACGACAAAACGTTTGCTGTGCTGCGTAATCGCGGCCAGTGCCTGCTTCGCCGCCAATACTTTCGCCGCCTCCTGGCAAGACTCGCTCTCCAGCGCCGCCAGCGAACTGAGCAAGCAGAGTACCACCTCATCGCAAAGCGGCACCTCGCTCTCTTCCCTGACCAGCCTGCTGAACGGCGGCAACCAGGCGCTGAGTGCGAACAATATGAATAACGCCGCCGGGATTTTGCAATACTGCGCGAAGCAGAAGCTGGCGTCCGTTACCGATGCGGAAAATGTGAAAAATCAGGTACTGGATAAGCTTGGCCTCGGCGCTACCGAGCAAAAGCAGGACACCAACTATCTGGACGGTATTCAGGGTCTGCTCAATACCAAAGACGGTCAGCAGCTTAACCTGAACAATATCGGCAGCACGCCGCTCGCAGAAAAAGTGAAAACCAAAGCCTGCGACCTGGTACTCAAACAGGGTATGAACTTTATTTCCTGATCCCCGACGCCGCGTTTTGGTCGTTTTCCGCCAGTCGCGGCGCTTCTCCCCCCTTTTCGCCCTTCTTTCATGCTCATCCCAGGCATGGCGGGAAGTGACGGCGATCAAAAAAGCCTCTTTCTAAACCAATTCTGAATAACAAGGTAATTAAATGTCACTAGAATTGCAGCTAAGTGACAACCCCATTACATTGTACTTTCTGTAAACGCTAATCTGCCAGTCGAAGGCCTGGTTTAAAGCCTAATCACAAGGCTATTTGTGAGGATCGTCCGTTGTCTGAGTTACTCTCCATCGCGCTGTTTCTTGCCTCTGTATTGATTTATGCCTGCAAAGCGGGTCGCAACACCTGGTGGTTTATCGCTACCCTGACGGTGCTGGGACTTTTTGTGATTCTGAATATCACGCTTTTCGCCAGCGACTATTTCACCGGTGATGGAATTAACGATGCCGTACTCTACACGTTGACGAACAGTCTGACAGGGGCCGGTGTCGGCAAATACATTCTGCCGGGCATCGGCATTGCATTAGCGCTCGTGGCGGTCTTTGGCACGCTGGGCTGGGTGCTGCGTCGTCGTCGCCATCATCCCCACCATTTTGGTTACAGCCTGCTGGCACTGCTGTTGGCGCTGGGCTCCGTCGATGCCAGCCCGGCATTTCGTCAGATCAGCGAACTGGTTAAATCCCAGACCCGCGAGGGCGATCCCGATTTCGCGGCCTACTATAAAGAACCGGCGAAAAGCATCCCCAACCCGAAACTGAATCTGGTGTACATCTACGGTGAAAGCCTGGAGCGTACCTATTTCGACAATGAGGCCTTCCCGGAACTCACCCCGGAACTCGGCGCGTTGAAAAACGAAGGTATGGATTTCAGCCACACCCAGCAGTTACCGGGTACAGACTACACCATCGCCGGAATGGTCGCTTCCCAGTGCGGTATTCCCCTGTTCGCGCCGTTTGAAGGCAACGCGTCAGCGTCAGTCTCCAGCTTCTTCCCGCAAAATATCTGCCTCGGGGATATCCTGAAAAACTCCGGCTATCAAAACCACTTTGTGCAAGGGGCAAACCTGCGTTTTGCCGGGAAAGACGTGTTCCTGAAGTCCCACGGCTTCGATTATCTGTATGGCGCCGAAGAGTTAAAAAGCGTCGTCGCCGATCCGAATTACCGCAATGACTGGGGCTTCTATGACGATACGGTACTGGATGAAGCGTGGAAGAAGTTCGAAGAGCTCTCCCGTTCCGGCCAGCGTTTTTCGTTGTTTACCCTGACCGTTGATACCCATCATCCGGATGGCTTTATCTCACGTGCCTGTCAGCGAAAACGCTATGATTTCGACGGTAAACCTAACCAGTCTTTTAGCGCCGTCAGCTGTAGTCAGGAAAATATCGCGGCATTTATCAATAAAATCAAAGCATCACCGTGGTTTAAAAATACGGTGATTGTGGTCTCTTCAGACCATCTGGCGATGAACAACAGCGCATGGAAATACCTGAACAAGCAGGATCGCAACAACCTGTTCTTCGTGATACGTGGCGACAAACCTCAGCAGGAGACGCTGGCGGTCAAACGTAACACCATGGATAACGGCGCCACGGTGCTGGATATTCTCGGCGGCGATAACTTTATTGGCCTGGGGCGTAGTAGCCTGTCAGGTCAGTCGATGTCGGAAGTGTTCCTCAACAGCAAAGAAAAGATCCTCGCCATGAAGCCGGACATCATTCGCCTGTGGAACTTCCCGAAAGAGATGAAAGATTTTACCATCGACCGGGATAAAAATATGATCGCCTTCTCCGGCAGCCATTTCCGTCTGCCGCTGCTGCTGCGGGTGTCGGATAAGCGCGTCGAGCCACTGCCGGAAAGTGAATACTCCGCTCCGCTGCGCTACCAGCTTGCCGACTTTGCCCCGCGCGATAACTTCGTCTGGGTCGATCGCTGCTACAAGATGGGCCAGTTGTGGTCACCGGAACTGGCGCTCTCAACCGACTGGTGTGTCTCGCAGGGGCAGCTTGGCGGTGAGCAAATCGTCCAGCATGTTGATAAAGCGCAGTGGAAAGGTAAGACGGCCTTTAAAGACACAATGATCGACATGGAACGCTATAAAGGCAACGTCGATACCCTGAAAATTGTCGACAACGACATCCGCTATAAAGCCGACAGCTTTATCTTCAACGTGGCAGGCGCGCCGGAAGAGGTGAAGCAGTTCAGCGGGATTTCTCGTCCGGAATCCTGGGGACGCTGGTCTAACGCGCAACTGGCAGAAGAAGTGAAGATCGAGTACAAACAGCCGCTGCCGAAAAAATTCGATCTGGTGATCACCGCGAAAGCCTTCGGCGACAATGCGAATCGTCCCATTCCGGTGCGCGTAGGCAAGGAAGAGCAGACGCTGGTGCTAGGTCACGATGTCACCACCACCACGCTGCATTTCGACAACCCGACAGAGTCCGATACGCTGGTAATTGTCCCGCCCGATCCGGTCCCGACCAACGAAGGCAACATCCTCGGTCACTCACCGCGTAAGCTGGGGATCGGAATGGTTGAAATCAAAGTGGTCAGCGCTCAGGGCTGACCACCGACAATAAAAAAAACAGCGCCCAACACCACTCCGGGCGCTGCATGGCAATCGTCAGAACGTAATCACTCCTTTGATCAACGCCCGGTTGTTAATCACATCCTGTTCGAAGATCTCCGCAAGCTGGCTGAACGGATAGCGATGCGTAAGCATCATTTCAGCGCTCAGTTTGCCTTCTGCCATCAGTCGTCCCACTTTCGCAAAATCCTCCGGCGTGGCGTTACGACTGCCCATCATGGTGGTCTCTTTCTTGTGAAATTCCGGGTCAGAGAACTGCAAGTCGCCTTTAAACAGCCCGACAAAAACGATGGTGCCGCCGTGGCGGATCAAGTTAACGCTATTGTTCATGGCATGCGGGTTCCCCGTCGCATCGAGCACTTTCTGCGCCAGTGAACCGCCAAACAGCGCGCGCAGTTGAGCCTCAAAATCTGCCGCAGAGGGATCCACTACCGGCAGGTCAAGACGAGAAGCAACGTGTTCGCGACGTGCAGCGCTGGTATCGGCCACCACCACCTGCGCCCCTTCTGCTTTGGCAATGGCCGCCGCGCCGATCCCAATCGGTCCGGCTCCAACGACCAATACCTGCTCACCGGGGGCGATAGCGGCACGGCGTACCGCATGCGCGCTAATCGCGTAAGGCTCGATCAACGCCGCAGCCTGAGGATCAATCCCCTCCGCCAACAGCAGATTGGTCGCCGGCACGCTGAGATACTCGCTAAACCCCCCATCCTGATGCACGCCGATCACCGAGATCTTCTCGCAGCAGTTCGTTCGTCCTCCCAGGCACGCCGGACACTGCTGACAGGCGACATACGGGATCACCGCTACCTGTTGACCCACTTTAAACTGCGTCACCTTCTCGCCGAGCGTCACAATATCCCCACATATTTCATGGCCTAACACGCGCGGATAGCTAAAAAAAGGTTGATTACCTCCCCAGGCATGAATATCGGTTCCGCAAATACCGACAGACTTAATTTTAATTAGCGCTTCCTGTTTATCCGGAATTGGAATTGCGCGTTTCTCATGAATTAATTTTTTGGGTTCCTGGCAAATCAACATATTCATTGTGGACATCGTTATGCGCTCCTGTTTCTTTGTTGCTTCAGATATTGATGAAAATAGAAATAGCCGCGTAACGAGAAAGCTAATTTGTGAAACTCTGCGCATTAAAATGTTTTAAATCGGGTTTTAATGCAGTCAAAAGGAGATCCCGATGAGCCGTTCGCAAAATTTACGTCACAATGTTATTAACCAGGTGATCGATGATATGGCTCGCGGCCACCTTCCTTCACCGTTGCCGTCGCAAAGCGCCTTAGCTGAGATGTACAACATCAGCCGTACCACCGTGCGCCACATGCTGAACCACCTCAGCGAGTGCGGTGTGCTGACTCTGGTCGGCAACGACCACGTCATTACCCGAAGCCCCGAACATGATGATGGTTTTGCCTGTACCACCGCCTCCATGGCCGAGCAGAACCGTATTTTTGAGCAGGCGTTTTATACGATGATTAACCAACGCCAGCTTCGCGCTGGCGAGACGTTCTCTGAACTTCAACTGGCCAGAGCGGCTGGGGTCAGCCCGGTGGTGGTACGAGAATACCTTTTAAAATTTGGACGTTACGATCTCATCCAGAGCGAGAAACGCGGCCAATGGAGCATGAAAAAGTTCGATCAGTCCTATGCAGAACAGCTTTTTGAGCTGCGTGAGATGCTGGAAACCCATGCGCTACAGCATTTTCTCAATCTGCCGGATGACGATCCGCGCTGGCTGCAGGCCAAAATGCTGTTGGAACGCCACCGTACGCTGCGCGACAGCGTCGGCAGCGACTTCCGTATGTTCTCCCTGCTGGACCGTGATTTTCACGCACTGCTGCTCTCCGCTGCCGATAATATATTTTTCAATCAATCACTTGAGATTATTTCAGTAATCTTCCATTTCCATTACCAGTGGGATGAGCGCGATCTTAAACAACGCAATATCATCGCCATTGATGAGCACATGACCATCCTCAGCGCGCTGATTTGCCGCAGCGATCTCGATGCGCTTCTTGCACTGCGTAACCACCTGAATACGGCGAAGCAATCGATGATTCGCTCTATTCGACAAGAAAACGAGTAAATTAAAAACACATTAAAAACAACAAACCTTTAGCAAGAGCACGATTTCATACAACGCATACAGCACCATGATGACTTTCTGCTTACTTTCTGATTAGGCAGGATTCACTCTGAATTTTTTCGCCAGTAAAAAAGTTGGTTTTATTCGTTGACCCCTGGGAGCAAGTAGAAAATGAACAAGATAATAGCCGTGCTGATTACTGTTTGTACTTTTTTTCTGCCATTCACCATTCAGGCTAAACCGCTTTCTATTAAAGTCGCATATGAGAATAATCCAGGCGAGCCATTAGATGTGGTGATGCGCTACTGGGCTGACATTCTGAATAAAAAAAGTAATGGAGAAATAACCCTGGTTCTCTATCCCAGCTCACAGCTAGGGTCAAAACAAGATGTGACTGAACAAGCCATGATGGGAATGAACGTCATCACGCTCACCGACGTGGCTTTCCTTGCCGATTATGAACCTGATTTAGGTATTTTGTTTGGACCTTATCTGACTGACGATCCGCAAAAACTCTTCAAAATCTATGAGAGCGACTGGTTCCGTCAAAAAAATGAAGACCTGAAGAAAAAAGGGATTCATGTGGTGATGAACAATTATCTGTACGGCACCCGTCAGATTATTTCTAAAAAACCGATTCGCAAAGTGGAAGATCTGGCGGGGATGAAAATCCGCGTACCAAATAATGTCATGCAAATTAAAGCCATTCAGGCAATGGGCGCCACGCCAACCCCTATGCCGCTGGGTGAAGTTTACCCTGCACTGACTCAGGGCGTTATTGATGGCGTTGAAAACCCGATTTCTGTTCTGCAAGGACAAAAACTGTTTGAGCAGGCGAAATATCTGTCGATGGTCAATTACCTGACCAACACCTCGGTATGGATTGGTGGCGAAGCCTTTTTCAGTACGCTCTCTCCTGAGCAGCTGGAATTGATTCACTCAACGGGTTATGAAGCGGGTCTCTATAGCCAAAAATTAACGATTGAACGCGACGCCGAAATGCTGAAGGCCATGGAAGCGGAAGGCGTCGAAGTAATTTACCCGGATACTGAAGCATTCCGCCAGAAAGCTCGCGACGTGTACACGCAATTCCCGGAGTGGACGCCGGGTTTGTATGAAACCATTCAACAGCAACTGCAATAAATACAGGCCCAGATCGCCCTAAACCTTTTTCTCTCAAGGCCAGGGCGACTCTCTGAAGGAGGATTAATGCGTTTCTTTGGCAAGCTTGTAGAACTGAGCGCAGCACTGGCACTGTTTATCCTGGTGATAATGACCATTGCCGCCGTATTCATGCGCTATTTTGTCGGACAGCCCATTCAATGGACCGAGGAAATGTCCGGACTGCTGATGATTTGGGTAGTGATGTTGGGGGGCGTGGTGGCTGAGCGCGACCGGGCGCATCTGACGATTCCTTTTGTCGTCGATATGCTCCCGCATAAAATCAAACGCATTATTGCCTCGCTGGTTGCCGTGCTGTCCATCGGATTGCTGGTTTATATGGCCTGGCTGGGTTATCGACTGGCGGAAATGGCGCAGTACAAGGTCACGCAAATCTTAAAAGTGTCCTGGTTCTGGATTGATGTCGCCGTTCCGGTCGGTACCCTGGCAACGGCAGCGTACACGCTCTACTGGTTAATTAATGACATTAAACAGGCCGATGTCGGTGAGGAAAAACAATGAGCTGGTTATTAATTATTCCACTAATGATCGTGTGCTTATTTCTGAATATTCGTGTTTATCTGGCAATGTTTATCGGCATTATTGCCTATTTCCTCTTCTTTTCCACGGTTCCGATTGAAATTGCGGTTCAGCGGTTGATTGCGCCAACCCAAAGCCCATCCCTGCTGGCAATACCCTTCTTTATCTTGTTGGGTACGCTGATGAGTTATACCGGTATTGCAGAACGTATCCTGCAGGTGGCGAATATTCTGGTCGGTAAAATGCGGGGCGGACTCGGTGTCGCTAATATTCTGGTCAGTACCATGATGGGAGGGGTCAGCGCCTCAAACCTGGCCGACGCTGCGATGCTGTCACGCATGATGGTCCCCGAGATGGAGCGTAAAGGCTACAACCGCGCCTTTGCAGCGGCGATCACCGCCGGGGGATCGCTTGTCACCCCGATTATCCCACCGGGAATTGCCCTGATTATTTATGGGCTGGTGGCAGACGTCTCCATCGGAAAAATGTTCATGGCTGGTCTGATTCCGGGTCTGCTCTGTGCGGTGTTGTTAATGTTTACGGTTTATCTGGTTGCCCGTAAAACCAACGCTAAGCCCTCACGCGACACCTGGCCTACCGGTAAGGAAGCGCTCTTCTCGCTTGGGCAGGCATGGCCCGCTCTGTTTTTGATTTTTGCCGTCGTCGGGGGGATTCGCGCCAACATCTTCACCCCAACAGAAGCCGGTGCGGCAGCGGTGCTCATCGTGTTGATTATCGGTTTCTTCATTTATCGTCAAATGACTCTCGGCCATGTCGTGAAAGCGCTGGGAGAAACGGCACGGGCAACGGCATCGGTCATGTTAGTCATCATGGCAAGTGCCGCGCTCGGTTGGATCTTCTCAATGGAACATGCTGGCGTCGCGGTGGCGAACTTTGTCACGACGCTGACAGAAAACAAATACATATTCCTGTTAATTATCAATATTCTTTTGCTAACACTGGGGATGTTTCTTGAAGGGAATGCCATTCTGCTGATTCTGGTTCCCTTGCTTAAACCTGTCGTGGCGCATTTTGGAATCGACCCGGTACACTTCGGTATCATCATGATTTTCAACCTTTCTATTGGCGCCTTCACGCCGCCGGTTGGCACCGTCATGTTACTGGTCTGCAATATTACGCAGGTTTCTGTCGGACAGTTTTTCCGCCAGTCTCTACCGTTACTGGGTACCTTGTTACTCATGCTGATGTTGGTGACCTACATACCGGCTATTTCGTTATTTCTCGTCTAACCTGTTAACCCCAAAGTGTCCCCGCTCGCGGGGACTTTTCCCTGTGACCGGACAGCGCGTTATACTGCCCTCATTGTCACCTTATTCCCGGTATCGTTATGGACATTACGGTTCGCCCCACTACACTGGCAGACGCTGCCGTTCTGCCTGCGATTGAACGCTCAGCAGGACAGCGTTTTTTAACGGTGCCAGCGCTGGCATGGATCGCGGACGATCACATTGTTAGTGCGGAACTGCACCGTGAATATGCCGCTAAAGGATTGAGCTGGCTGGCGCTGGTTGACGATCGGCCCGTTGGATTTCTGCTGGGCGAAGCGATGGAGACGTCGCTGTATATTGCCGAATTTTCGCTGCATCTGGCGTGGCAAGGTAAAGGCATTGGCCGCCAGTTAATCAACACCGTCGCGCAATGGGCATGTGAGCAGGGCTTTACCTCCCTGACGCTCACCACGTTTCGCCATGTCGCCTGGAACGCACCGCTGTATCAACATCTGGGATTTGAAATACTGGAAGAGAACGCGTTGCCGGCGGCATTACGCCAGAAGCGAGAGGAAGAAACGGCGCATGGCATCCCGTTTGAATCGCGTTGTGCCATGCGCCTGATGCTTAATTAAAACGTTTCCCAGTTATCCCCGGTTTCCGCTACAGCGGCTTTACGCGGTTGAACCGTTGTGGAAACGGACTTCACGCTGGCAACGTCACGCGCACGCTGCTGTTCCTGCTGGATACGAAACACGGCGACGGCCTGCGTCAGACGGCTGGCCTGCTCTTCCAGCGCCGCAGCGGCGGCGGCTGACTCTTCCACCAGCGAGGCGTTCTGCTGAGTTACGCGATCCATTTCCGCCACGGCCAGACCGACCTGGTCAATCCCACGGCTTTGCTCATCGGAAGCCGACGCGATTTCGCCCATGATGTCGGTCACGCGGGTTACCGCATTCACAATTTCATCCATGGTTTCACCGGCGCTTTCTACCAGCGTAGAACCGACGTCAACACGACTCACGGAGTCTTCAATCAGGCTCTTGATCTCGCGCGCTGCCTGCGCACTGCGCTGCGCGAGGTTACGTACTTCACCGGCAACCACCGCAAAGCCGCGTCCCTGTTCACCTGCACGTGCCGCTTCGACCGCTGCGTTCAGCGCCAGAATGTTGGTCTGGAAGGCAATGCCGTCGATCACGCTGATAATGTCAGCAATTTTCTGTGAACTGGAGGCGATATCGCGCATGGTTTGCACCACGTTATCCACCACTTTTCCGCCTTTTTGCGCCGTTTCGGACGCGCTCAGCGCAAGATGGCTGGCCTGACGGGCGTTTTCGGCGTTCTGCTTAACGGTCGCCGTCAACTCTTCCATGCTCGCCGCCGTCTCTTCCAGAGAGGCCGCCTGCTGCTCGGTACGGGAAGAGAGATCGTTGTTACCCATCGCGATTTCGCTGGCGCCGCTGTAAATGGCGTTCGCGCCGTTACGCACATCGCCCACGGTACGCACCAGTTCACCCTGCATGTGGCGCAGGCTTTCCGCCAGTTGGCCCATTTCATTGGTGCCTTCTACATCAATCCGCTTCACCAGATCGCCGCTGGCAATGTGACGAATGCTCGCGATCAGGCGGTTCATTGGCGCGATCAGCGACAGTTTGATGCCAAACCAGACGGCAATAATGACCACCAGCACCGCCAACAACACGCTGCCCAGAACCCACATCGCCTGGCTGTAAGAGCTGTTGTTGTCCTCTACCGCCAGGTCATACAGACGGTCGTTCTGTTGCAAGTAGTTCACATACTGCTTCTCAAAACCATCCTGATACCCCTGGGTTGGCTGATCGAAAAACTCGTTGATTTTCCCGGCCCCCAGCAACTGGATCAGTTCGGCTAACGCGTTGTGATAGATATCGTAATTGCGTTTAATTTCCGCCGATGCCGCTTCACTTTGACGTGGGTCACGCGGTAACGCTTCATAGTCCGCCCAGTTTTTCTCCGCCTGTTTCAAAGAGGCGCTGGCAATCTGCATCAGCTCCGCAACGGTCGCGCCGCTGCCGATATTGTTCTGATCCATCATGTAGCGGATACCCGCACGGTTAAGGGTGTTACGCGTTTGCAGCAGAGCCACCCAACTGCCGTTCAGCGTAGACTGCTGCTGGCGAATAGTTTGCAGAACGGTGAAATTCTCTTTGTCATTTTTCAATGCGTTAAAGAACAAACCGCCCGAAGTGAGTTGTAAAAGGCCAAATAAAGCCAGAACCAGCAATAAGCTGGTCACAATCTTGATACGTTTTAACATGTTTTCTCTTTCCGCTAGACAGATACTCTGGTTGTCGGCCTGGAACGAGAAAACTTTATGCAATCGCGAGGGGTATCACAGGAAATTTGTTCAATTAACTGGCAAAAAATGCGATTACCCTCTACCCGAACGGGAATCAGGCGAGGATGCCTCGCCCGTTCTGCCTTATCTCAGTGCGGAAATGTCCTCAAACAGGGAACGGGTAATCGTCACCCCTTCCAGCAACGATTTCTCACGCGAACTGAAGCGTCTTTCTCCTGGTAAGCGTGCGCCTTGCTCTTGCATTGCGGCAAACAGGGTTTCGGCGCGATCCATATGATGATGCGCCTCATCCCCGAGGAACCGGGACGGGTCAAGTGCCAGAATCAGCTCGCCGCCGTATGGCAGACCGCCAGCCCCCTCATCCCAGGCCAGCGATTCCGCACTGGTCATATCACCGATGAGCGGCCCTGCCAGCAGTTCAACCATTGCCGCAAACGCCGAGCCCTTGTGTCCGCCAAAGGTCAGCATCGCGCCATTTAATACCGCCTGCGGATCGGTTGACGGTCGCCCTTCGCTGTCGATACCCCACCCTTCCGGAATCGCTTTTCCAGCTCGCAGATGCAACTGGATCTCGCCGCGCGCCGCCGCGCTGGTCGCCATATCAAAAATGTAAGGCGGTTTGCCTTTGCGCGGCCAGCCAAACGCGATGGGATTGGTGCCAAACAGCGGACGCGTACCGCCTGACGGTGCGACCCAGGCGTGACTTGGCGTACAGGCGTAGCCCACCAGTCCGGCGTCCGTCAGAGGTTCAATATCTGCAAATAATGCGGAAAAGTGAACGCAGCGGTTGATCGCCAGCGCCGCAATTCCGCATGCGCTGGCTTTACTGATGAGCAACGGCAGCGCCTGTTCATAGGCCACCAGCGAGAACGCGCCGCCAGCATCTGCTTTGACGATAGCGGGCGCCTGATCGAAAATCTGCGGACGGGCATCAGCGGAGACTTTTCCTTTACGCAGGGTCTCGACGATCCCCAGCAAGCGCCATAACCCGTGAGACGCGCAGCCGTCGCGCTCGCCCGCCGTCACATTGCGCGCGATAGCATCCGCGTGTTCCGCGCTAAAGCCGTTGCTGCTCAGCACCTCACGCGCCAGCGTGTAAGCCTCAGATAAAGTGAGGTTTACTGTTTCCATGTTGTTCTCCTTATGATGTTGTCGGCAATAAGCGTAGTCGGTATTCACCCTTCGTTGGCGGATTTTTCTTTGTGATCTCAGTCACATAATATTTACCGCCCGGCGATCCTCTTTACCGCTTACTGACACTTCTGACCGCTTAACTCACCATTTGACCGCTCACTTATTTACCTTACTTTACACGCGCGACTCTCTGGCAAGATCGTCACCAACATAGCAGTCAAATTACCTCTTCAAACGCAACCCAAACCAAACGGCTTCGGCCAATTATTCATCTTATAAAACCAGGTTTTACTATGGATACGAAAAAGATATTCAAGCACATACCCTGGGTGATCCTCGGGATCATCGGGGCATTCTGCCTCTCGGTTGTCGCCTTACGCCGGGGTGAACACGTCAGCGCCCTGTGGATCGTGGTCGCTTCCGTGTCGGTATATCTGGTGGCTTACCGCTACTACAGCCTGTACATCGCCCAGAAGGTGATGAAGCTCGACCCTACACGTTCGACACCTGCGGTCATCAATAACGATGGCCTGAACTACGTTCCGACCAACCGCTATGTCCTGTTCGGACACCACTTTGCCGCAATCGCGGGCGCTGGTCCGCTGGTCGGTCCGGTTCTGGCGGCGCAGATGGGTTACCTGCCTGGTACCCTGTGGCTGTTGGCGGGTGTGGTGCTGGCGGGTGCGGTCCAGGACTTCATGGTACTGTTTATCTCTTCTCGCCGTAACGGCGCGTCGCTTGGCGAGATGATTAAAGAAGAGATGGGCTCCGTGCCGGGGACCATTGCCCTGTTTGGCTGCTTCTTAATTATGATCATCATCCTCGCGGTACTGGCGCTGATCGTCGTAAAAGCGCTGGCAGAAAGCCCGTGGGGGGTCTTCACCGTTTGCTCCACCGTACCTATCGCGCTGTTCATGGGGATCTACATGCGCTTCCTGCGTCCGGGGCGTGTGGGTGAAGTGTCGGTGATTGGTATTGTTCTGCTGGTTGCGTCTATTTACTTCGGCGGCGTGATTGCTCACGACCCGTACTGGGGCCCGGCGCTGACCTTTAAAGACACCACCATTACCTTTGCACTGATCGGCTATGCGTTCGTTTCTGCACTGCTGCCAGTATGGCTGATCCTCGCTCCACGCGACTATCTGGCCACCTTCCTGAAAATCGGCGTGATCGTCGGCCTGGCGCTGGGTATCGTGATCCTCAACCCAGAGCTGAAAATGCCGGCCATGACCCAGTACATCGATGGTACCGGTCCGCTGTGGAAAGGTGCGCTGTTCCCGTTCCTGTTCATTACCATCGCCTGTGGTGCGGTCTCTGGCTTCCACGCCCTGATCTCTTCCGGTACCACGCCGAAACTGCTAGCCTGTGAAACAGACGCCCGCTTCATCGGTTACGGCGCGATGCTGATGGAATCCTTCGTGGCGATCATGGCGCTGGTTGCGGCGTCCATTATCGAACCGGGCCTCTACTTTGCGATGAACACCCCACCGGCAGGCCTGGGCATTACGATGCCGAACCTGCATGAAATGGGGGGTGAGAACGCGCCGCTGATTATGGCACAGTTGAAAGACGTGACCGCGCATGCGGCGGCAACCGTCAGTTCCTGGGGCTTCGTGATTTCGCCAGAGCAGATCCTGCAAACGGCGAAAGACATCGGCGAACCGTCCGTTCTGAACCGTGCTGGTGGTGCACCGACGCTGGCGGTAGGTATCGCGCACGTGTTCCACAAAGTGTTGCCGATGGCGGACATGGGCTTCTGGTACCACTTCGGTATTCTGTTTGAAGCGCTGTTCATCCTGACCGCGCTGGATGCCGGTACCCGTTCTGGTCGCTTTATGTTGCAAGACCTGCTGGGCAACTTCGTGCCGTTCCTGAAGAAAACCGACTCTCTGGTTGCCGGTATCATCGGTACGGCGGGCTGCGTGGGTCTGTGGGGTTACCTGCTGTATCAGGGCGTGGTCGATCCGCTGGGCGGCGTGAAGAGCCTGTGGCCTCTGTTCGGTATCTCTAACCAGATGCTGGCAGCCGTGGCGCTGGTTCTGGGTACCGTGGTACTGATTAAAATGCAGCGCACCAAATACATCTGGGTGACCGTTATCCCGGCAGTATGGCTGCTGATCTGCACCACCTGGGCGCTGGGCCTGAAACTGTTCAGCTCCAACCCGCAGATGGAAGGCTTCTTCTACATGGCTAACCAGTACAAAGAGAAGATTGCCAACGGCGGCGAACTGACCGCACAGCAGATTGCTAACATGAATCACATCGTTGTGAACAACTACACCAACGCCGGCCTGAGTATTCTGTTCCTGGTGGTGGTGTACAGCATCATCTTCTATGGTTTCAAAACCTGGATGAATGTGCGCAACGTCGACAAGCGTACCGATAAAGAAACACCGTACGTTCCGATTCCTGAAGGCGGCGTGAAGACCTCTTCACATCACTAAGCTGATGCCGGGTAACGCTTCGCGTACCCGGCCTACAAAATGCTTTAAGCGTAGGCCGGATAAGGCGAAAGCCGCCATCCGGCTTTAATCATTCACGAGGCGGCACAATGTTTGGTAACTTAGGTCAGGCAAAAAAATATCTCGGCCAGGCGGCAAAGATGTTGATTGGTATTCCAGACTACGACAACTATGTCGAGCATATGCAAACCAACCATCCGGACAAGCCGTACATGAGCTATGAAGAATTCTTCCGCGAGCGCCAGCAGGCGCGCTACGGCGGCGACGGTAAAGGCGGCATGCGCTGCTGTTAGAAGGAGAAGTGAATGACCCCGATTGCAGTCACCCTACTCACCGGTTTTCTTGGCGCAGGTAAAACCACCCTGCTACGCCACATCCTCAACGAAGAACACGGCTACAAGATTGCCGTTATCGAAAACGAATTCGGCGAAGTGTCCGTGGACGATCAGCTAATTGGCGATCGCGCCACGCAGATCAAAACCCTGACCAACGGCTGCATCTGCTGTACCCGTTCCAACGAGCTGGAAGACGCGCTGTTAGACCTGCTCGATAACCTCGATAAAGGCACCATCAATTTTGATCGTCTGGTGATCGAGTGCACCGGCATGGCCGACCCCGGCCCGATTATTCAGACCTTTTTCTCCCACGACGTGATTTGTCAGCGCTATCTGCTGGACGGCGTGATTGCGCTGGTTGATGCGGTCCATGCCGACGATCAAATGAACCAGTTCACCATCGCCCAGTCGCAGGTCGGCTATGCCGATCGCATTCTGCTGACTAAAACCGACGTCGCTGGCGAAAGTGAAAAGCTTCGCGAACGTCTGGCGCGCATCAACGCCCGCGCCCCGGTGTATACCGTTACGCACGGCGATATCGATCTTTCTCTGCTATTCGACACCAACGGTTTTATGCTGGAAGAGAACGTCGTCAGCACCAAACCGCGCTTCCACTTTATCGCCGACAAGCAGAACGATATCTCTTCCATTGTGGTGGAACTGGATTACCCTGTGGATATCGGCGACGTCTCCCGCGTGATGGAAAACCTGCTGCTGGAATCCGCCGAAAAACTGCTGCGTTACAAAGGTATGCTGTGGATTGAAGGCGAACCGAACCGTCTGCTGTTCCAGGGCGTACAGCGACTCTATAGCGCCGACTGGGACCGCCCGTGGGGCGACGAACAACCGCACAGCACGCTGGTGTTTATCGGCATTCAGTTGCCGGAAGACGACATCAGAGCCGCCTTTGCGGGGCTGAAGAAGTCGTGATTCCCGTGCCCGATGGCGCTACGCTTATCGGGCCTACGGTTCTTCCCCGGGCGGCAGCCATCCGACACTCACTCCACCACAAATCGCGTCGCCGCAAAGCAGTTCAGTATTCGGTGGACCAGAAAGACCATCGTCAGCGTTGCCAGCAGCGCGACGGTGACTGAGGTGATGCGATACAGGTCGCTGAACACTAAATCGCTGTTCGGGTGCAGGTTCTGGCCGAACATAATACCGATTGTGGTGATGCTGGCGAACCCCACGCCTGCACCCACTTTTTCCATGACGTGCAGACGGGCGCTAAAAGCCAATCCAAGACCGATCAGCGGCATCATTAACAGCATGTGATTACTGAAATCATAAATCAGTAACTGCACCACCAGAATATAGAGACAGGCCAGTACCACACCGACGACGCGCCAGAGGGAACTCAGGACCGCGCCGCGATAGTGCATCGGAAAGAGGATCAAAATCCCCGCCATCAGCGCTGACAGCGAATCGCTCAGATCGCAAATCTGGAAGATCACAAAGATCATCGTCGCCACGGTGCCGGAAAGCAGCGATTCGTGGCGAATGCGGGCGTCGTCTTTCTCAATGCGCGGCGGCGAGTTACGCGGTTCCACATCGGGGATCAAATAGTGCAGCAGCGCACTCAGCGCTACCGCCATCACGCAGGCTTCCATGTTGGAAAACATCAGCGTGTGCCAGTCTGTGGTGGGATAGCTCATAAAATTGAGCATCGTACTCTGGCAGACCACACCCATTGACCCCAGCAGAAACAGCGGCCCCTTGCTCATAAAGCGAAAGCGCATCACGTAAAGGCCAAACACCACCAGCGTCATGATCACTGGCCACTGCGAGAGATAACCGACAATCAATACCATTTCGACGCAGTTCACCGCCGCACTGAACACAAACTGCCGCGCTACGTGGCGGTTAAACACCGGTACCAGCGACATCAGCATCAACGGATAGACCACGAAGAAAACGCCGTACTGGACGTTGTAAAAGGTCGAAATACTTAGCGCGATCGTCCCGGCAACGGCTATCCGCAGAGTCTGGCGAAAGTCGTTGGCTGTATAGACGATGTTGTCATGTGGCGTGAATACGCGCGCCAGGGTGTTAATAGACATAATGCAGCCAACTGACCAGGCGGATTTGCGCGCCAGCAAAAGTACGGGCAAAGGGGCCTTCGCTGTTATACAACTGCACCGTGGCGCGGGCACCGGTCGGTAACGGTTTGTCCAGTGGTTCACTCAGCGTCACGTGAATACGCATCCGCTGCGCATCGCGCACCCAACGGGTGGATTGCTCTGGCTGCGACAGTTGACCGTTGACCTCTTCCTGTCCGGCGAGGATCCCCGCATCGCTGCTGGTCACACGTGCACGGAACACTTTACCCGGCATGGCATCAAACACCACGGCGGCATCGGTATTGACGCGGGTATGGCGCAGGCTCTTCTCGCGGAAATCGGCCACGATATCCGTCTGATTGCTGACCAGCGCCAGCAGTGGCGTGGCGGCGTTAGCGTAAAGCCCGGCGTTAAGCTGGAGATTACTCACCGTTCCGTCCGTCTCTGCGCGCACTTTTGTCCATGCCAGATTCAACTGCGCCTCTTCCAGCGCGTTGCGATACTTTTGCAGCGTCACGTTATGGCTGTCTTCGCGCTCGCCGCGTTGGATCAGCAGATTCTGGATGTTGGCATGCAGCGCGGTTACCGACTGTTCGCTGGTCTGCCAGGTCGTCCGCACCCTGTCGAGATCCGCCTGCGAGACGTTTTGCATCGCGCTTAGCCGCTGATAACGATCGAACGTCAGCTTGTCATTACGCGCCGTATATTCAGCAGTACGCAGGTTGGCGCGGGCAGAAGCAATCTGTGCATCCAGTTGCTGATTGCTCAGTCTGGCCTGCGCAAAGGCGATTTGTGCGGCTTCGACTTTGTTGATAAATGGCGTGGGATCCAGCTCATAAAGCAGATCCCCTTTTTTTACCAGGCTGTTATTGCGCACATAAACGTGCGAGACATACCCGGAAACGCGTGCTGAAACCGGCGTAACTGTACGCATCACCGTGGAATCTGGCGTCAGCGGGATCCAAATATCGGCAACGATAAACCAGGCGAATATGGCAAGGAAAGCGGCAATACTCACCCTTACCCAACGGGCAAATTTTTGTTCTGGGGTCATCATAGTTTTTAGTGTTGATTATCTTCTTCGCGGATTGTCCGCAGATTGCAGGCGATTACATTTAAGGTGGCGCTGAAGGAAGCGAGATCTGCTTCAGGAATGGTACGCGTGACGCGACATTGATAGGCTTCAATCATCCGGTTCAACTCTACCAGCCGGGCACGGCCTTCCGCAGTTAGCATTAGCAGACGGATGCGTTTGTCATAAGGCGATGTGGAACGCACCAGATAGCCCTGATTTTCCAGTTGTGTGAGCGTGCGCATCAGCGGTGGCAGTTCAATACCCTGCACCTGTGCCAGTTCACTGACCGAAACGTTATCGCCCAGTTGATACAGTTGCATCAGCACCGTCCAGCTGGACTGGGTCAGGCCGGTATCGGTAATAGCCGCATCAATAATGGCCCGCCATTGACGCACGACCATCGCCATACGCATCCCCAACGGGCGGCGGGCAAACAGCTCATCTTCAGTCATGTCTCTTTCCTCTCTAAGCGAAAGGAAAATAATACTTATCAGGATAAGTATCAAGAAACACACTGTCTGTAAGCATGAATTGATAAATTTTATGAATGTAACAAAGGCCGGACGGGTTCAACCTCCAGCCTCTGACTGCTACAGTCACGCTATTCAATCTGATCCCGGCGTAATCCCAGATCCTTGAGTCGCTCATCACTCATCTGTTGCAGGATCCGTCGGGTTTGCGCCTGCAGATGCCATTTTTTAAACGCTCGCCAGATCAGGACAAAACCAATAAACGGCTGCTTTGCTTTGTTTTCATGAAATTCCATACTCCACCCCCTCTCATACCAGAGCCTGTATTCTGGCGGTTTTCGGGTGGATCAATACAGATTCAAAAACAGCTTTTATTTAACATACAGATTCGCTAATACTGTCTCTGCATCGCACATTTTGCACCTGTCTGTACTGGTTTTTACATCTGTATGGCATCTTCGAGGGATACAGCATGACCCGTTGCCAACATCTGGCCAACCTGCTGACCGAGCGTATTGAACAAGGGCTGTATCGTCACGGAGAGAAATTGCCGTCAGTACGCAGTCTGAGTCAGGAGCACGGTGTCAGTATCAGCACCGTACAGCAGGCGTATCAGGTACTGGAATCATTGCAACTCATTACGCCGCAGCCCCGTTCAGGCTACTTCGTCGCGCCTCAGAAAGCGCTGCCGCCGGTCCCGCCGATGTCGCGTCCGGTACAGCGTCCGGTTGAGATTACCCAATGGGAGCAGGTACTGAACATGCTGGAAGGCCATCACGACCAATCGGTTATCCCGCTTAGCAGCGGTATTCCGGATGTTAGCCAACCCAGCCTGAAACCGCTCTGGCGCGAACTCAGTCGCGTAGCACAACACAATCTGAGTGCGGTTCTGGGCTACGATGAACTGGCTGGCAGCCTCGCACTACGCCAGCAAATCGCCCGGCTGATGCTGGATGGCGGATCGGTGGTTAACGCCGACGATCTGGTGATCACCAGCGGCAGTCAAAGCGGCATGTCACTGGCCCTGCTGGCCGTCTGCCAGCCAGGAGACATTGTCGCTGTGGAATCCCCGGCTTATTACGGCACCATGCAATTGCTGCGCGGTTTAGGGATCAAAGTGATTGAGATCCCGACCGATCCGGATACCGGCATCAGTATTGAAGCGCTGGAGCTGGCGCTTGAACAGTGGCCGATCAAAGGCGTTATCCTGGTGCCCAATTGCAATAACCCGCTCGGTTTTATCATGCCGGACGCCCGTAAGCGGGCGGTGCTGGCGCTCGCCCAACGCCACGACATTGTGATTTTCGAGGATGATGTTTACGGTGAACTGGCGACAGAGTATCCCCGCCCCAGAACCATTCACTCCCGGGATATCGACGGTCGGGTTATCCTTTGCAGTTCATTCACCAAATCGGTCGCCCCTGGCCTGCGCGTCGGCTGGGTCGCTCCGGGTCGTTATCACGACAAATTACTGCATATGAAATATGCGGTCATTGGCACCAACGTTCCCGCCACACAACTGGCGGCTGCGACGTTTGTCCGGGAAGGACACTACCATCGCCACGTCCGGCGTATGCGCCAGATTTATCAGCGTAATATGGAGATTTATACCTGCTGGGCGCGGGAATATTTTCCCTGCGGCATCTGCGTTACGCGACCAAAAGGCGGTTTTATGCTGTGGGTCGAATTGCCGGAACAAGTGGATATGGTTTGCGTTGCCAAACAGCTTTGCCGCCTGAAAATTCAGGTCGCGCCGGGCTCACTGTTTTCCGCATCAGGGAAATACCGCAACTGTGTGCGCATAAACTGTGCGCTCCCGCCCAGCGAGAAGCACCGGGACGTGATGCAGAAGCTGGGCGAGGCGATCAAAGTCGCGATGGAGTAAACATTCGACTTACCGGACGGCCTGAACGCGACACAACGTATTCAGTGAATCACACTCTGCAGCTCTTCTGCGGAAAGTCCGGTAAGTCTTTGTACCGTGATATAACAAAGCATGACTATGCCGGAGGCACTAATTGTGACCCACACCCGAGATATTCCACAATCGTTCTGGCGCGATGAGCGACTTGCATGGCTGGAGCTGCGCAGCACCTGGCGCAGCCATCAGGCCTATAAGCGCCATCATCATCCGCAGCTCTCCATTGGGGCCATTCTGGAAGGTGAAACCTGCTGTGTCAGCGATGGCAAAGAATACCGTCTGCAGGTGGGCGACCTGATAGTCATCCCGCCACGGGTACCGCACAGCTGTAATCCGGTCGATGGACAGTGTCGCAGCTACCATATGCTCTACCTGGACGCGGACTGGTGTGTTGCCCAGTTGCCCGAACAGACAATCCCTGCACCGTTTTTCGCCCCGAACCCGGTGATCCGCGATCCACAACGCTTTCAGCGCTTTCTCGACCTTGTGGCGTTAATGGAGAAACAACAAACCGCGCCGCTTATCGATGCCGTCCGTCTCCTGCTGCGCGCACTCCCCTTGCAGTCAGGAAATCCGCCGCGCACGCGAGCGACCAGTCAGTCTCTGAAAGCGCGGCTGCACAACAATTTGCTCTCTCCACCGTCGCTAGATGATATCGCGCAAGAGTTCGGCATGCGCAAAGAGACGCTGATTCGCACCTTTAAGCAGGACACCGGTCTGACACCGGGCAGCTATCTGAACATCGCGCGGATCGATTTTGCCAGGACGCGACTGCGCGCCGGAGACGATATCGCCGACGTCGGTTATCAGAGTGGTTTTGCCGACCAGAGCCATTTCCACCGCACCTTTGTCAGCTATACCGCCGCCACACCGCGTCAGTATGCGCGGGGGCGATCAATATCAGACAATAATTAGCGTTTCACCGGGCGTAGCGTGAACTCAGGTTTACACACTGAGGTCACTATGGAACCGTTGTCTGTACTCTTTCCCCCTGCCTTTCCCGCCCTGGCGCTGGCTCACTTTGTGGCGCTGCTCAGCCCCGGACCGGATTTCTTTTTACTGGTGGGCTACGCCGTTCGCTATCGACTGCGCGGCAGTGCCGGGCTGTGCCTGGGGATCGCCACCGGTAACGGCATTTATATCCTTCTGGCGATTGCCGGCTGGGGGATCCTCCGTCAGCTTCCCCAGCTCTTCACGTTGATCGCACTGTTGGGCGCACTTTATTTACTGTGGATCGGCAGCCTGCTGCTACGCAGTCGTCCGCAAACGCTGACGGGCGCAGATGCCCAGTCCACGCGTCCGGGATTGGGCAAACAAGTGCTGCTGGGGCTGGGTTCGTCGCTGCTCAACCCGAAAAATGCCTTGTTCTATCTGGCGCTGATGACCGCCCTGCTTGGCCCGTCAGTGACGCTGGTGCAGCAGGCCGTCAGCGGGATCTGGATGACCAGCGTCGTACTGTGCTGGGATCTGTTGATTGTGATGGGGATTGGCCTGCCGTTTATCCAGCGACGGCTAAGCCACGGGATCGTGTGGATCGAACGTCTCGCCGGGGTCGTGTTGATCGCCTTTGGCTGCGGGATCGTCTGGCGCTTTCTCTTCCCGTAGCTCATTGAGATACTGAATGAATTCAGCCCATTCTATTGACTAACATCAAATTATAATGACACTTAAGGTGTATATTTTCCGTTCAACTTACTTTTCTCGAGGTGTGATGTGCTGATAACCATCTGTAATCGCTACACATTCTGACAAGCGTCAGAATGTGTTCCCCTGTCTTTGATTCTCATGGGCAGTGCTTTTGATTACATGAAATTCAGTACATCCGCAGTCTGCTGTTCTCTCTTTTCTGCCTGATGTCCCTGTGACAGTATTGAATTTCGTTGTTCCCGTTAAGGGGTTCTCCACATGGAGTTCGTTTTGTATGCAATGGATTATTGAGTTTTTCAAGCGGCACGCCACGACGCTGTTCTTTCCGATGGCGCTGATTCTGTACGATTTTGCCGCCTATCTGTCGACGGACCTGATTCAACCGGGCATCATCAACGTCGTGCGGGAGTTTGATGCCGATGTCAGTCTGGCGCCGGCGGCGGTCAGTCTCTATCTCGCCGGAGGGATGGCGCTGCAATGGCTGCTGGGGCCGCTTTCCGACCGGATCGGTCGTCGTCCGGTATTGGTCACGGGGGCGCTCATTTTTTCCCTCGCCTGTACCGCCACGCTGTTCACCACTTCAATGACACAGTTTCTGATCGCGCGCGTGGTGCAGGGCACCAGCATCTGCTTTATCGCGACGGTCGGCTACGTCACGGTGCAGGAAGCGTTCGGACAAACGAAAGCTATCAAGCTGATGGCAATCATCACCTCTATCGTGCTGGTAGCGCCGATCATTGGCCCGCTTTCCGGCGCGGCGCTGATGCACTTCGTCCACTGGAAGGTGCTGTTCGCCATTATTGCGGTAATGGGCTTTATCGCCTTTATGGGCCTGTTGCTGGCGATGCCGGAGACGGTCCAGCGCGGCGCGGTGCCGTTTAGTGCGATCAGCGTCGTACGCGATTTTCGCGATGTCTTTCGCAACCGCGTGTTCCTCTTTGGCGTCGCCACGATCTCGCTAAGTTACATCCCAATGATGAGTTGGGTCGCCGTTTCCCCGGTGATCCTGATCGACGCGGGTGGCATGACGTCCTCCCAGTTCGCCTGGGTACAGGTTCCGGTATTCGGTGCGGTCATCGTCGCCAACATGGTCGTTGCTCGTTTTGTAAAAGATCCGACCAACCCGCGCTTTATCTGGCGTGCGGTGCCCATTCAGCTCAGCGGCCTGTTTGTACTGATCGCCGGGAACCTGCTCTGGCCTCACGTGTGGCTGTGGTCGGTGTTGGGCACCAGTCTGTATGCGTTTGGCATTGGGCTAATCTTCCCGACGCTGTTCCGCTTCACGCTGTTTACCAACAACCTGCCGAAAGGAACCGTGTCGGCCTCGCTGAACATGGTCATTCTGGCGGTGATGGCCGTTTCCGTCGAAATCGGTCGCGGACTGTGGTTTAACGGCGGCCGGATCCCGTTTCACCTGCTGGCAGTCATTGCGGGAGTGGCGGTGGTATTCACGTTGAAAGGGTTGTTAACGCGGGTACGCCAGTATCACGCAACGGAACTGGCAACAGAGAAGTAAAATCAGGCCCCGCCATGCGGGGCCGTTTTTTAAGCAATGCGGGCAAATCCGGCTTCAAGGTCGGCAATCAAATCGCCGACATCTTCCAGGCCGATATGCACCCTCACCAGCGTCCCGCTGAAATCAACCTCACCGGCCGGGCGAATGCTGTTCAACTCTTCCGGTTGGTTCGCCAGAATCAACGACTCAAATCCGCCCCATGAGTAAGCCATGTGGAACAGCGAGAAGTTATCGAGGAAGTTCGCTAACTGTTCATCCGTCAGTCGCTTTTTCAGCACGAACGAGAACAAACCAGAACTGCCGCTGAAATCACGCGTGAAGTATTCGTGGCCCGGACATTCCGGCAGTGCCGGATGATTCACCCGCGCCACTTCTGCGCGTGCCGACAGCCAACGGGCAATCTGAATGCTACTCTCCTGATGCTGCTTCAGACGCACCGACAGCGTACGCAGGCCGCGACTGCCGTTATACGCGGTATCGGCATCCAGCGTTTGCCCCATCAGATACGAGTTTTCACGCAATTGGTCCCAGCAACGGGCGTTGGATACCGCCGTTCCCAGCATGCCGTCAGAGTGACCAATCGTGTATTTGGTGCCTGCCTGAATCGAGATATCCACGCCGTAGTCCAGCGCCTTAAACAACACACCAGCCGCCCAGGTGTTGTCGATCATAATGACGATCTCCGGGTTCACCGCACGAATAGCCTTCACCATTCCCGGTACATCCTGCACTTCCATGGTGATCGAACTCGGTGATTCAAGGAACACCACTTTGGTTTCTGGGCGGATCAGATCGACAATTCCGGCGCCGATCATCGGATCGTAGTACGTCGTTTCGACGTTGAATTTGCTCAGGATCTTATTGCAGAAATCCTGTGTTGGTTCATATGCCGCCCCGGTCATCAGCAGATGATCGCCACGTTGTACAAACGCGAGGATCGCGTTTGTCACCGCCGCCGCACCGCACGGATAGAGCGCACAGCCGACGCCGCCTTCCAGTTCGCTCATCGCTTTCTGAAACGCGAAGTGGGTATAAGTGCCGCGACGACCATAAAACAACTCACCGTTTGCGCGATTGGCGGTGGCGAATTTTTTGTCCTTCACGGTATCAAACACCAGCGAAGAGGCGCGCTGGATAACCGGGTTTACCGCGCCCTGGGTATAGCGTTTATCGCGTCCGGCGATGACCAACTGGGTTTCGAGTTTCACTGAATCTTTCATAACCTTCTTATCCTTAATCCGTGCGTTAAACCTCGGCGGCCGTCGCCGTCGCATTCATCTCTGCATTCACCGACTTTTTCCCGGAGAAGCGTTCTACAATTTGTGCCGCATTCAAATCATGAATCACGTTAATTAGCGTCGCCGGGGCATCGGTAATGGTACCCAGCACCACCAACATCGGAATGGTTTCCATCGGCAGTCCCAGCGTGGTGACGATAAAGATCTCCCCAAGGAACGCCCCGCCCGGTACGCCGCCGACGATAATCGCGGAAAGCACGGCGATCAGCATGGTCAGGAAGAAGGTTTCCGTGGTGAATGGGATCCCCAGCACCGAGTAAATAAAGACGATCTTCAGCGCCGCAATCATCGCCACGCCGCCTTTGTTCAGGTTGACCAGCAGTGGGATCGAGACATCCACAATTTCCGGGTTAATCCCCATCGCTTTGCCCGCACGCAGCGTCACCGGCAGCGTGCCCAGCGAAGAACAGGTACCCAGCGCCGTGACAGAAGGCTCAATGGCGTGACGCCAGAAGGCCTTCACCGCCGGTACGCCGCCGCCAATGTAAGAGTAGAGAATAGAGCCGAAAATGTAGTAAGCCAGCGTGGCAACCATGAACAGACCAATTGCCCGGGCAAAGGTGAGCAGCAGTCCGGAATCCTGGCTGGCCATCGTCGCCGCAAAGTAGCAACCGAGCCCCAGCGGCGCGACCTTCATGATGATCGACACGATCTTCATAATGACGGTGTTGGCATCGTCCAGCAGCGAGGCAATACGTTTACCCGCCTGTTCTGACTGACCAATCGCGATCCCGGCAATGATCGCCATCACGATCAGCGCGAGAATATTCGACTTAGAAAACAGACCAATAAAGTCATTGGTGGTGATCATGCTGACAAAATCCATCTTGCCGCTGCCCGCCTGTACGGACTGCGAGAGATCGATAGTGACCCCCTGCGCCGGGTTGTACCACAGGGCTAACGCCACGATGCCGGCCGCCGGAATAAACGCCATCGCGATGGAAACGATAAAGATAATCGCCATAATTCGCCCTAAGCGTTTCAGGTCGGTCATACTGGCGATAGAGGACATTACGCTGATTCCCACCAGCGGAACGATAATCATAAATAACAGGTTCAGGAAAATCTGACCTATCGGCTGGAGTTTACTGGCAAACGCGGGGGCTAAAATCCCTAATAAACCACCTGCCACCAGAGCAAGTAATAAAATAATTGACGATTTGTAGGGTTCGAGTCGTGTCCACATAATCGGTACCTTTTATAAGAATGGAATTAAATGAGAGTAAATTCACAATTTGGCGACGTTCTGTTTTTGCCTCCTTACTATTTGTGACGCACCTCACTTAAGTTGTTATTTTTTCATTTTGTGCGTATGTCGTTTCCTGTGATTCAATAGTTACATGTTTCAAAACCCAATGTAACGGCCTATTCGTACCGTTTTTGCAAATCACTTGTGAGCAAAAGGAAACAATGAGCACACCCATTTCTCTCAAGCACTTAGAGTTTTTTGTCCGGATTGTGGACTGCGGAGGTTTATCTGAAGCCGCGGTGCAACTTAACGTGTCACCGTCCGCGGTCAGTAAAAGTCTGGCGGCAATGGAAGATACGCTGGGGACAACATTAATTAAGCGCACGACCCGCAGTATTACGCTGACCGACGCCGGGCAATATTTGTTTAACCGGGCCAATAAATTACTGAAAGAATTTGATGAAACGCTTAATACTACCTCTGGTTATTATCATAATCCGCAAGGTGAATTACGCATTACCTGTTCGATTGCCTTCGGCTATTCCCGACTGGTCAATCTGGTGGACAAATATCGCACCCAATACCCGGATGTGAACCTGTATATCGATCTCAACGATAACTTCGTCAATCTGAACGACACGGATTTCGATATCGCCCTGCGCATCTCCACCGCCCCGCCGCAAAACTATGCCACGCGTAAACTGGTGCCGATCCGCTGGGCGTACTGCGCCTCCCCCGGTTACCTCGCGAAGAAAGGGATGCCGCTGCGTCGTACCGATCTGGTCGATCACGATTGTCTGGTTTATCCTGGCCTGACCCCGGTTCTGAAGGTTGCCGACGAGCAGGATCGCCTGCATCAGCTAAAACTGCATATGCCGATCCAGGCCAACAGCAGCCTGGTCCTGCTGAAGTCGGTGCTGGAAGATCAGGGCGTGGCCTATCTGCCGACCTATCTGATTGGCGATCATATCCAGAAAGAGGAGATCACCCCGCTGATGCTCGACGGCACGATCGCCTGCGAAACGCACACCCTTTACGCGCTCTATTTCCCCAGCAAATACAGCAATCCGAAGGTGCGTTCGTTTATTGATTTTTTGGTCGCGGAGTTAGGGACACTGCCAGCGTGGGACAACTGGATCCCCGGCTGATCCCCGGTTGTTTTTGCACGATCCCTCCGTCTGGCTCTATCCTTAAGCGTATGAATAAAATTGCTGAACTCAAACGCGCCAAACTGCTGGCGCTTTCGTTACTGCTGATCGCGGCCACCACGTTCGTCATCACCCTCTTCCTGCCGCCTGGTTTTTGGGTCAGCGGGATCAAAGCCATTGCCGAGGCGGCGATGGTCGGTGCCCTGGCGGACTGGTTCGCGGTGGTGGCGCTGTTTCGCCGCGTCCCTCTCCCGTTCATTTCGCGGCACACGGCGATTATTCCCCGTAATAAGGACCGCATCGGCGAGAATCTGGGGCAGTTTGTGCAGGAGAAATTCCTCGACACCCAGTCCCTGGTTGCGCTGATCCGCCGCCATGAACCCGCGCTGCTGATTGGCAACTGGTTCAGCCAGCCGGAAAACGCCCAGCGGGTCGGACAGCATCTGTTGCAGATCATGAGCGGCTTTCTGGAACTGACCGACGATGCCCGTATCCAGCGCCTGCTAAAACGGGCGGTGCATAAGGCGATTGATAAGGTCGATCTCTCCGGCACCAGCGCCCTGATGCTGGAAAGCATGACCAAAAACGATCGACATCAGGTTCTGCTCGATACGCTGATCGCCCAGTTGATATCCCTCCTCCAGCGCGACAGTTCGAGGACCTTTATCGCCCGGCAAATCGTCCACTGGCTGGAGACCGAGCATCCGCTGAAGGCTAAAATTCTTCCTACCGAATGGCTGGGCGAGCACAGCGCGGAGCTGGTATCGGAAGCGGTGAACTCGCTGCTCGACGACATCAGCCACGATCGCGCGCATCAAATCCGCCACGCCTTCGATCGCGCCACGTTCAGGCTTATCGACAAACTGAAAAACGATCCGGAGATGGCGAACCGGGCAGAAAGCATCAAAGATTACCTGAAAGAAGATGAAGCCTTTAACCGCTACCTCGGCGAGCTGTGGGCAGATTTACGTCAGTGGCTGAAGCAGGATATCAACGCCGACGATTCCAGGGTGAAGCAGCGAATCGCCCATGCCGGACAGTGGTTTGGCGAAACGCTGATCGCCGACGATGCGCTGCGCGCTTCGCTCAACGGCCATCTGGAGCAGGCCGCCCATCGGGTGGCGCCGGAGTTTGCCGCCTTCCTGACCCGCCACATCAGCGATACGGTGAAAAGCTGGGATGCCCGCGATATGTCGCGGCAGATTGAACTTAACATCGGGAAAGATTTACAGTTTATCCGCGTCAACGGCACGCTGGTGGGCGGGACGATCGGGCTGGTCTTATACCTGTTATCGCAACTTCCCTCACTGCTGCCCGCACTGTCCACTTTTTAAGGAGAAAAAATGGCTGACATTACCCTTTCCCCGGCGCAGCGCGACGGTCTGCGCGATGCGCTCAGAGACTACTGCCGCGATCATTTCGAACTGGAGCTGGAACAGTTCGACGCTGAGTTTTTTATTGATTTCATTAGCGAAAAACTAGGGCCTGTGTACTACAACGCGGGCATTGAGGAGGCGATTCGCACGCATCTGGCCTGGAGCGAGCGCATCCAGGAAGAGATGGATCTGAAGAAGATTTTATAATGCCTTACCTGGCGGGAGATCAATAAACCCATAACATTGACATGGTTATAATGCGAGCACTTTTAACATCTCCCGTGTCACGGGGAAGGAAAATCCATGTCGCTTATCACCGATCTGCCCGCCATTTTCGACCAGTTCTCTGAAGCCCGCCAGAAAGGCTTTCTCACTGTGATGGATCTCAAAGAGCAGGGTATCCCGCTGGTGGGAACCTATTGCACCTTCATGCCGCAGGAGATCCCGATGTCGGCGGGTGCGGTGGTGGTCTCGCTGTGCTCAACGTCGGATGAAACCATCGAAGAAGCCGAAAAAGATCTACCGCGCAACCTCTGCCCGCTGATCAAAAGCAGCTACGGTTTCGGCAAAACCGACAAATGCCCCTATTTTTACTTTTCCGACCTGGTAGTGGGTGAAACCACCTGCGATGGCAAAAAGAAAATGTACGAATATATGGCGGAGTTCAAAGCCGTTCACGTCATGCAGTTGCCAAACAGCAGCCAGGATGCCGCCTCACGCGCGCTGTGGAAAGCAGAAATTCTGCGTCTGCAACAGGCTGTGGAAGCACGCTTTGGGACGCCGGTTACCGAAGCGGCACTGCGTGACGCCATTGTCCTCAAAAACCGTGAGCGTCGTGCGCTGGCGAATTTCTATCGTCTCGGGCAGCTTAATCCCCCTGCATTGAGCGGCAGCGATATCCTGAAAGTGGTGTACGGCGCGACCTTCCGCTTTGATAAAGAAGCCCTTATCGACGAACTGAACAGCATGGCTGAACGCGTGCGTCAGGCATGGCAGGATGGTAAACGACTGGACGCCCGTCCGCGTATTCTGATCACCGGCTGTCCGATCGGCGGCGCGGCAGAAAAAGTGGTGCGCGCCATTGAGGAAAACGGCGGTTGGGTGGTGGGATACGAAAACTGTACCGGCGCGAAGGCGACCGAGCAGTGCGTCGCGGAAACTGGTGACGTATACGAGGCGCTCACCGACAAATATCTCGCCATCGGCTGTTCGTGCATCTCTCCAAACGATCAGCGCCTGACGCTGCTCAGCCAGATGGTGGAAGAGTACCATGCAGACGGCGTGGTGGACGTGATTTTGCAGGCCTGTCATACCTATGCCGTTGAATCACTGGCAATTAAGCGCCATGTTCGCCAGCAACACAACATTCCTTATATCGCCATTGAAACCGACTACTCTACCTCGGATGTCGGCCAGCTCAGCACCCGCGTCGCGGCCTTTATTGAAATGCTGTGAGGAGCAGGCGTGACGTATTCGATAGGAATTGATTCCGGCTCGACGGCGACCAAAGGCATTTTACTCACCGGCGGTGTGATTGAGCGCCGTTTCCTGTGCCCGACGCCATTCCGCCCTGCCGATGCCATCCGCGAGGCCTGGGAGGTTCTCGCGGAAGGTCTGGAAACGCGCCCCTACCTGACCTTAACCGGCTATGGCCGCCAGCTGGTTGATTTTGCCGACAAGCAGGTGACGGAAATCTCCTGTCACGGACTGGGTGCGCGGCTGCTCGCACCTGCCACCCGCACGGTCATTGACATCGGTGGACAGGATAGCAAGGTGATCCAACTGGATGACGATGGTAACCTCACCGACTTTCTGATGAATGACAAATGCGCGGCGGGCACCGGGCGCTTTCTGGAGGTCATTTCACGCACCCTGGGCGCCAGCGTGGAGCAACTCGATACCATTACCGCTGGCGTTGCGCCGCACGCCATCAGCAGTATGTGCACCGTTTTTGCCGAATCCGAAGTGATTAGCCTGCGCTCTGCGGGTATCGCCCCGGAAGCGATCCTCGCGGGGGTGATCAATGCCATGGCGCGGCGCAGCGCCAATTTCATTGGTCGACTCTCTTCAGAAGGGCCACTGCTGTTTACCGGCGGCGTCAGCCACTGCGCAGCGTTTGCCCGGATGCTGGAAGGCCATGTCGGTATCCCGGTAAACACCCACCCGGACGCGCAGTTTGCCGGCGCCATCGGCGCGGCGCTGATCGGCCAGCGGCAGAGAACGCGCGGATGACGGAATACCTGTTTTTATTTCATTCGATGGTTGGCGTGATCCAGACCCGCAAAGCGTTGCAGGCCGCAGGCGTGACCTTTCGGGTCGCCGACATACCCCGCCAGTTGCGCGGGGGCTGCGGACTGTGCGTCTACCTGCATTGCCAGCCTGGTGAACAAGATCGGTGGGTGATCCCCGGTCACACCGAATCAATCTACCGCCTTGAGCAGGGCGACTGGCAATGTGTGGCAACCTTCGACGCGCCAGCACGTTGCCCCGCGAAACCACGATAAATGTCACTATGCAATTATCACCCGTTTAAGGATTCATTAAGATTAATCTTTATACTTTCTCCCTTAATGTCTTTGATTTTATTTAAGGAAGAATAATGAGATTGTCCGCCCGATATCTGAATTCACCTCTGCGAATCATGCTTCTTCTTACTTTACTCATTGCGGGGGCGAGTTATGTCATATCGGGTAACGCCATGCCCGACAATGACAATAACTCCCTTGCCGATTATCGCGCGACGATAGACGCTAAACAGATCGCGGGCGTGAAAAAAAATGTCTCCTCACTCACCTGGTCCGATAAAACGAATACGTTGTTCAGCACAATCAATAAACCCGCCGCGATTATTGAATTAACCCGCCAGGGTCAACTGCTGCGTACCATCCCACTCGATTTTATTCGCGATCTGGAGACGATCGAGTTCATTGGTAACGACACATTTGTCATCAGCGATGAAAGTGACTATTCCATCTACGTGATTACCCTCAATGCGCAGTCACAGGTCAACATCATCAAAAAGTTAACGCTTAATCTGTATGAAACCCCGACCAACGACGGTTTTGAGGGCCTCGCCTGGTCACGTGAAAAAGAGACATTCTGGTTTTTTAAAGAAAAGAGACCGATTGGGATCTATAAAGTGACGGGGCTGCTCAATAATGACAATCTGACCATCAGTAAAGACCATGCGCTGCAACAACAGCTAGGTGTGCAAGATATTTCAGGCGCGGAGTTTAATCCGCAGCGGAACAGCCTGCTGATCCTATCTCACGAATCACGAGTGCTCAAAGAGGTCAGAACCGACGGCAACGTTCTCGGCGTCATGCCGCTAACCGAAGGTCACCACGGGTTGGCGCACACCATACAGCAGGCTGAAGGGATCGCGATGGATAACCAGGGGACGCTGTTTATCGTGGCAGAGCCCAACCTGTTTTACCGCTTCACGTCTAAGAGCGCACAATAATACCGCCATCGCCTTACCCATTTGTTATAAATTTGTTACTCTCGCATTTCGCTCACGACAAATAACAATGGGTACGGCATGAGCCAGCAACCGCATATCGCAGACCGGTATTCACTGCGCACCGCCCTTTTCGGGATGATGGTCCTCGCGCTGGGCATGGGAATTGGCCGTTTTCTCTATACCCCAATGCTGCCCGTACTGCTGGCTGAGGGGCGCTTCACGTTTTCCGAACTGTCGTGGATAGCCAGCATCAATTATGCGGGATACCTGGTCGGCAGCCTATTGTTCTCGTTCGGGCTTTTTCATCTGCCGGGACGTTTACGCCCTATGCTGTTGAGTTCAGCGGTGGCGACCGGCGCACTGATCCTCGCGATGGCGCTATTCTCCAATCCCATGGTGGTGATGCTGGTGCGCTTTTTGGCGGGAGTCGCCAGCGCCGGGATGCTGATCTTTGGCTCCACGCTGGTGCTACAACATACCCGCAATCCTTTTGTCATTGCCTCGCTGTTTTCTGGCGTCGGCGTCGGGATTGCGCTGGGTAACGAGTACGTGATTGCTGGTCTGCACTTTGCGCTCTCCTCCCACGCGCTGTGGATCGGGGCGGTGGCCTTCTCGGCCGTCCTGGCGATGTTGCTGGTGCTGCTGCTTCCGTCCCACGCCCACACGCTGCCTGCCGCCACCCAGGCAAAAAGTGACCCGCAGCCGATGCGCTGGTGGCTATTGGCGCTGCTCTACGGACTGGCAGGATTCGGTTACATCATCGTTGCCACCTATTTACCGCTTATGGCGAAAGGAGCGGGTTCTCCACTGCTGACGGTTCATCTGTGGACGTTGGTCGGTGTCTCAATTGTGCCGGGCTGCTTCGCCTGGCTGTGGGCCGCGAAACGCTGGGGAGTGCTGCAATGCCTGACGGCAAACCTGGTGATTCAGGGGGCCTGTGTGATCCTGACGCTGGCCAGCGGCTCTCCGCTGTTGCTGGTGCTGAGCAGCGTGGGGTTCGGCGCAACGTTTATGGGCACCACCTCGCTGGTCATGACCCTCGCGCGACAGCTTATTGTGCCGGGAAACCTCAACCTGCTCGGGTTTGTGACGCTGACCTACGGTATCGGCCAGATTCTGGGTCCGCTGTTAACCACGCTGTTAGGCAGTGGCACGCAGGCGATTACCGATGCCACGCTGTGCGGCGCGCTGGCGTTATTTATCGCCGCGACGATCAGCGCCCTGCAATTCTATAAACAAAAGCGTTTGTTGACGTGCCGCATCAAAGACATGCGCTGACCATAATACGGGGGACCTGGTGGATCCACTCCAGTAATTCGTAAAGCAGCGAAGCCGTGACGATTTTACTGGTTGTCGCGGTTGACCAGGGAAAGAGCGTTACGCTGAGTTCCCACGTCATGAGCGAGACAGTTGTCACGACCAGGGTCAGTCCTAATGCGGTGACGGTAATACACGCCATGGCGCGCCAGAGAGGTAAAAACATCATCCTGTAAAATCCGCCCGCACTTATTCACGGCCGCCTTCATTGGCGGTGCGATGCAGCATGAGCGCTTCGGCAATAATGTCCTGTTTGCTTTTACGCGTTTCTAACGCCAACGCCCGAACGTAGTCCCATAGCGTAGTCTCAACACGGGCGCTTAACAGCACCATATCTTTAGAACGGGTTCCCCTGGCTTTACGGGTATCGGGATAATCGCGGGAAGGCATCGTCGGCTCCTGAAGGCTATGTCGTCTTAACTGGGGAGGAATATGCAGTTGGTCGAATAACAAGTCAACGTACAAAATTTCAGCAGCCGGGTGATAGAAATGTTAAGAAAACGCCTTAAAATGGAACGCTGTTTCAAGTGAAAGATAGCCCGTAGCAGGCTAATGATGTCAGGGTTTATTTACATGTTCTGATTAATTCAGTGCATTTCAGCCCCTGCGCTTCCGGCAAAACATTCACCACGATTATTGAAAATTCCTATGCGCCAATAAGTTACTTACAGGATAAATGTTTACTTTGAAGGCAATAACTGGCTTTTTTAGAGAGAGTTACGACGATCTCTTTCAATAATTTTCGCTAACGTCACTTCTTTTCTTTGTTATCAGACGTCTTACCACCGCCACCATAAACGCAATAAAGGTAAACAAGTCGTAAATAAGGACATTTTTTAACGACGCAAATTAAGTGCGTATCAATTGATATGGATCAATTTTAAAAGCTGAATTTTGCCAGCTTTTGGTAAGAATCTGATGAAGCGCACAAATACCGACTGCTTTTGTACACTAAATTTTACGCCACCAGACATGCCTGTCATCCGCGGGTGATATTGACTTTACTTTTCATCGAAACACTTCCAGCACGACGGAACCAAAGTTATTCCAGTACATCCCCGACATATCATTTGCAAACACCACTAACTCACCGCTGCGGGGCGCAATCCAGCCGTTATTGAGCCGGGTGCCGTCGCCAATCACAAACATGGTATCGGTTGATTTATCAATAGTACCAATCAGGGTAAACCAGGTCGCAGATTCGTGGCGGCAACGCAGCCAGAGTCGGGCAAAATTCAAATAGCCGACGGTGTAACCGTTCGCGTCACAATAATGCCCCATATCGCACCACTTTCCGGTGACATGAAAGAAATACCTGACGCCCTGCTCAACAAACAGCTCCGTTTCAACCCATTTATCGCGTGAGCGAATTTGAGTTCGCTTCACCCGTCGTGAAGCCAGTGGCGGAACGCACATTCGATCAACCATACATCATCACCTTTGCGCAAACACAGTTATGCAGGCCGCCAAAGGCCGCCCGGATAAAACGATGACGAACAGGAGGGGTAACACTAATTTTTATGAACTCTGCGGCCGCGCTCCATAACAGGAAAGTTGTAATCAGCGCGTGCCGTTTCATACCTTTCATTGACCTGACGCGATAGCGCCTACAGATGCGCCGTTCAACGTGCGGGTAAGCAGCCCACGCGCTTACCCGCACAGTATCTTACGGGTTACCGGTAGTTGACCTTCATATTTTTCGACAACGGTTCAATGACCGTGGAGACCAGAATAAAGCACAGAACACAGAACCCGGTCATCGCCATGAATACCGCATCCCAGTTGTAAGCATCCAGAATAATACCCACGATCAGCGGCATACACATGCCACCCAGTTGCCCGCCCATGTTGATCACGCTGTAAGCGATCGGATAAATGTCTTTATTTGCCCGCCCCATCGCGTAGACCGAGTAAGCCGAATAGCCCAGCGACAGCATCAGCCCCAGCAGGAACAGCATCAGCGACAGAACGATTTTGCTTTCTGGCGCATAAACCAGTGAGTACATGGTGAAGATCGTCGCCCCGGCGCTGAGCAACATCAGCGGTTTACGACGCTTGTTCAGCACCCGGTCAGAGAGCACGCCGCCAATAAAGTTGCCCATGACCGTCCCGAGAAACGGTGCGGCTGCCAGTGCGGCAGAACTCGTCAGATCGAATCCGCGTTCGGTGATCAGATACTTGGGCAGCCATGACATCAGCACGCTGACAATCCCCACCATCGAGAAGTATCCCAGCGCGACGCCATAAATATCCCAGCAGCGAAAGACCTGTTTTGAACAGGAGAGTTCTTCAACCTGCTTTGTGCGAATTAGCTTGTCGAGCCAGCAGTAATTGAACTCTGGAACGACCGGGGCGGCGGCTTCCTGAGTCGTCGCCGGAAGCTGTTCTTCGCGGATGTAAGCGACCTCTTGCTCATTCACGAAGCGGCTCTCTTCCGGCTTATTGCGAACCATCAGATACCAGAAGATCGCCAACAGCAAGCCCGGAATGGCAAAGAAGACAAAGATATAGCGCCATCCCCAGACGGTGATGATCCAGGCGCACAGCGGCGGGACGATCAGTGGACCAAACTTGGATCCTGCCAGAAACAGCCCGGTTGCCGTCCCTTTTTCCTTCGGGGGAAACCACTGGTTGATAGTCACCGTCGAGCCAATAACCACCGGTGACTCACAGACGCCCACCATAAAACGCAGGATCTTCAGCAGGAAAATGTTATTCACCATCCCCATCAACCCCGTAAATACGGAGGTTAATAACATCCCCATCGCAAATGCATTACGCATGCCGAACTTCTTAATCAAGTACCCGGCAGGAATTTGAAAAAACGCATAGCCGGCAAAGAACAGGCTGATTAACAATCCTGCCATGGTATTTGAGACTTGAAATTCTTCCTGAATAAACGGAATAGCAAAGCCGATATTTGCGCGATCGGCGTTAGCTACGGTGTAGGTTACAAAAATAAAACTCATGACCCACCATCTGTAATGGGTCATCTTCGGCTTACCGATATTATTATTCATCATGTCTGTTTCCGTATCAGAGGTCAGATTTTTTCGCTGCAAAAATCAAATTCACTGTAGGTTCTGGCTCGCGAAAGACTGCTCAACAACGTCGGTTCAATCGTGCTGCGGATCAGGTTTGCGATATCCAGCAGGTCAGGCAGTGAGATACCGGTATCGAACCCCATTCGGTTAAACATATTCACCGCATCCTCGGTGGCGGCATTACCGGCGGCCCCAGGCGCAAACGGGCACCCGCCCAGTCCACCGACAGCGGTCTCAAAGCGCGTTATGCCCGACTGAACGCCAGCAAACATACAGGCCAGCGCCATACCGTGGGTGTTATGCAGATGCAAACCAATGTCCATTTTGGGGAATTTCTGCTGGATCCCGCGCAGTACAGATAATGTCTGAGTCGGATTGGCGACGCCGATGGTGTCGCACAGGGTTACCGCCGAAATCCCGAGATCATCGGCAAACTTGATCATATCCATCAGCGTTTCACGACTGGTCTCGCCAATAAACGGGCAGCCAAATACCGTCGCCAGCGACAGCGTAATAGTCATATCCGGGAACGTGTGGCGAATTTTATAAAGATCCTCCAGCGACTCGGCATGCGTCCGGTTAATGTTGGCCTTGTTATGCGCCGGACTGACCGAAACCACATAGTTAATATTTTTAATGCCGGCCTCACTGGCGAGACTGGCCCCCTTCACGTTCGGTACTAACACTGACGGAATAATATGCGGATGCGTGTTCAGAACATGCTGAATAACCTCACGGGCATCGCTCATTTGTGGAATCGCCTTAGGACTAACCATCGAGGTGATTTCCATCGCGCCGATCCCCGACTCGACCAGACGATCGATAATTTTTATTTTTAAATCGGTAGGAATAAACGCTTTGATGTTCTGAAAACCATCTCTTGGCCCGACTTCAGTAATCTGGATAAATGTCGACATGGCAGAACCCCTTACAGAACGCCGGAACGAATAAGCTGCTCAATTTTTTCATCTGAATAGCCCAGACGTTCTTTAAGCACTTCGTAATTATGTTGACCAAGCGTGGGCGCAGGCATTCTGATGGTCGCCTTGTTGTTCGTGAATTTAACCTGATTGCCGGTCATGGTAATTTTCCCGGCGACGGGGTGTTCAATATCGACAAACATTTCGCGGGCACCAGCAATATGCGGATCCTGAGTCACGCGGTCGATGGTATTGATCGGCGCAGAAGGTATACCGGCATCCAGTAGCATCGACACGATGGTGTCGATATCTAAATCGCGGGTCCAGCATTCGATAATGTCTTTCAGCTCGGCGTGATGAGCGACGCGGTCGAGGTTAGATTTAAATTTCTCATCTTCCAGCGTGCTGATTTGCAGAACGTTTTTCAGCAGGCCATATAATTTGTCGTTGCCGCAGGCAATAATGACGTAACCGTCACGCGCCTGGAAAGAGTCATACGGATAAATCGCTTCATAGCGGTTACCAATACGTGTCGGAATACGTCCTGTATTAAGGTAAATAATGTTGATAATTTCCAGCGACGACACCATCGAATCGACCAGCGCAATATCCACTTTTTCGCCGACACCGGTTTTCAGGCGGTTGACGTAAGCGGCAAGCACGCCAATAGCGCAACTCATCCCCCCGACCACATCCGCAATAGCAGTCCCGGTGCGCGTAGGCGGCGTATCAGGCCAACCGGTGGTGCTCATCAGTCCGCTCATGGCCTGGCCGATGATGTCGTAACCCGCGCGTTTCGAATACGGGCCGGTATGACCAAAGCCGGAAACGGCGCCGTAAATAATCGCCGGATTCACCTTACGCAAATCCTCATAGCCAAGTCCCAGTTTTTCCATCACACCCGGACGGTAGTTTTCCAGAACCACATCGCTGTCGCGAACTAAATCGAGAAATATCTGCCGACCTTCTTCAAATTTAAGATTCAGCGTCATTCCGCGCTTATTGCGGTTTAAATTCATAAAGTAGGCGCTTTCGCCATTAATTTGCGGCGCGTTGGCCCGTGAATCATCCCCTTTCCCCGGCAATTCGATTTTAATCACATCCGCGCCAAAATCCGCCAGCATCATTCCGCAATAAGGGCCAGCCAGCACCCGGGTTAAATCCAGCACACGAACACCGCTTAATACACCAGACTGTTTGTTCATTCCTTCCCTCACTTTTTAGTAGATAAAGCACAAGGCCGCTTGCCTTATAAATTGTCTAATCCAATATGTGTGCCAGGAATGAATAAATCGGAAGTATTTAATCTAACCAAATGAAACAAATAGATTTATTGCATTTTGCTATTTATCTGAGAGAAAGAAAAATGGCTTTCAATTTTGAAATTCATAACAGTTGTGATATTGGTTTGTGATAGCCACAAATTTTCCATGGTGATTTATGTCACATAAAACGTTACCGAATCTGGCCTTAATAACCCCCTATCCGGCTCTGGCAGCCGTGGTGACTGAGCAGTGCGCCGGTATTTTTAACTGCCATGTTTTTCACGGAAGCCTGGAAAAAGCCGCGGGGATTGCGCGAAATCTCGACCCTGATTTTTATGACATCATTATCAGCCGTGGCGGTACGGCGGACTATATCGATCGCGTAACCAAAATTCCGGTAGTACGTATTCTCACGTCCGCGCTGGATTTGCTTAAATCGCTCACGCCACTGAAAAAACATCCGCATAAAATCGCCTTTTTCAATTATCAGAACTATTTATCTGACGTAAATCTGGTGGCAACCGCACTGGAAGTGGAGATAGAAGAATTTATCTTTTTATCGCATGCCGATATGGTGGATAAACTCAAAAAATGCCGTGCACGTAATTTCCAGACGGTGGCGGGAGGATTACCGGTTTCAGACACGGCGGAACACTATGAGATGCACGGGATTCTGATCGAAAATGGTCTGGAATCGGTGAACAGCGCGCTGCGCGAAGCGATGGCAATCGTGGAGACGACCCGCCGCAAGCAACAGGATATGGCGCGACTGGAGATCATTCTCTCCTCAATTACGGAAGGGATCATCGTCACCAACGAAAATAACGAGATCCAGATCTTCAATAAATCCGCCGAGAACATATTTGGCCTGATGGCCTCGCAGGTGATTGGCAAACCGGTGGATACGGTCATTAAAAATACGCGGATTAACCAGGTATTGCTGACAAAATCCCCCGAGATCCGGGAGATTATGGATCTGGACAACACCTCGATCATTACCAGTCGGGTGCCAATATTTCGTGGTACGCAGTGTATTGGGGTGGTGTGTTCGTTTACCGATACGCCGCAAATCCAAAAAGTGGAGCGGATTATTCGCGGCAAGCTGATGAAAAAAGGCTTCACCGCCCGTTACCGTTTTGAGCATATCCTCACGCAAAATAAACACATGGAGTCGGTCATTCATCTGGCAAAAATTTATGCCAATACCCACTCCCCGGTGATGATTTATGGGGAATCCGGCACCGGTAAAGAGCTATTCGCGCAGAGTATTCATAACCAGAGTAAACGCCACCGGGGTCCATTTGTCGCCATTAACTGCGCCGCCATTCCGGAAACCCTGCTGGAAAGCGAACTGTTTGGCTATGAAGGGGGCTCTTTTACCGGCGCGCGGCGCGAAGGAAAAGAAGGTCTGATAGAACTGGCGCACCAGGGAACCTTATTTCTCGATGAAATTGGTGAACTGCCACTGCCTATTCAGAGCCGCCTGTTACGCGTCTTACAGGAATACGAAATTATGCGGGTGGGGGGAAAGGATATTATCCCTGTCGATGTGCGTATTATCGGCGCCACTAACCGATCGCTGGAAAAAATGGCGGAGGAAGGCTCGTTTCGCGGCGATCTCTACTATCGGTTGAACGTCTTACCGCTAATGGTGCCGCCGCTACGGGAAAGAGACGGCGACGTCCGTTTTCTGGCTGAGCACTTCCTCGAAAAATCGGGCTGCGGGCATAAACTGGCGCAGTTCATCGCCCTGTTTTCCACTTACAACTGGCCGGGAAACGTGCGTGAACTGAATTTTATCATTGAACGACTGGTGCTGTTATCCGCCGGATTTCCGGACGCTTCGCTGTTTGAAATATTAAATCTGACCGGTTTTAACGCGCTTAAATCCTGCAACGCGTCACAGACAAATGGGAGGATCGTCGCGGACCTGAGTAAAGGACAACTGAAAGTCATCATTAAAGATCTCGAGCGACAGATTATTGCGTTCTACATGGATCTTTTTGAACAGGATCAAGAGAAAGTCGCCGCCCATCTGGGTATCAGCAAAATGAGTTTATGGCGAAAATATAATCAGATGGACCGCTAAGGGAGGGCAACGACGCAATGCCGGTCGCCTGCTGAGTCCAATATTATTTCAACTCATTCGTTGCTTTAATTCTTCTGGGGTCAATGGCGGATTATGTCGGTGTAACATCGCATGGCAATTCGGGCAGACTGGTATCAGATCGTCAATGGGATCCAGATGATAATCCTCTTTAATCGCCGAAAGCGGTACCAGATGGTGAATATGGATAAACCCCTTGCCGATTTCGCCGTATACCTTTGACATGTCGAGGCCGCACACCTTGCATTGATAGCCATGATATTCAAGCGCTTTCTGCCGAGCATTGCGATCGCGTTCATAACGATTCACCACCACCTGCGTAGCCGCTCCTTCCACATAGTCGATTTGCGATGTTAGCTCATCGGGGAAAAGGGTATCGCTGACAGTTGCAGCCCCCTTTTCTCCCTGCACGATGTGAAATCCTTGCTCAATCAACAAACGCACGCATTTCGATTTGATACCTCCCGAGAAATCCTGCGGCGTGAATGTTTTCCCGGTCATCAACGTTGCCGCGATCCCCACGATCGCTTTTGAAGGATAGCGGCGGCCATCAAACACTACCTCATAGCGTCGAGCCTCTTTGAAAAGATGAGGGAACCCGTCATCGTAGGCTCGAATGGCTTTAATAATGTATTTCCGTGGCAATCGATCGGGTAATTCATTCATTTGATATGATCCATGTAATCCGGGGCTTTGCTTGTCTCATTGGCAAGACTCCGTGACCCCACCAGTGTATCCCTCCTTCACCGCTTGATCAGGCCGTATTTTGCGAGCATCATCGCAATTATTTCTCGAGTAATGAAATCAATGGGTTCCATTCAGATGCTGCAACAGGCAATTGCCGACATGACGATCTGGCGCAAAGGCGAGCAGCGCGCGCCGCATAAGCCATTACTGCTGTTATACGTACTGGCGGGTTATCAGCAAGGTCATGGGCGTCTGTTTGATTATGCTTCGGAAGTTCGCGATAACCTACGTAGCCTATTGGAGCGATTTGGCCCCCAACGCGCCCAGTACCGACCGGACATGCCCTTCTGGCGTTTACAGGGAGACGGTTTCTGGCAACTGCAAAACGCGGAGCGCTGTTCCACATTTGGCAGTAGCCGACAACCTCCCGCTGGTGAACTGGTTGAATTTAACGTTGCTGGCGGCTTTGATAAGCAACATTACGACCAACTGATAAAAAGTAAGAAACTGATTAATTCACTCGCCCGACAAATCCTCGAAGCCCATTTTACCGAAAGTATTCAGGAAGAACTCGCCGATGAACTGGGATTTGAACTCCAGTTGCTTCGTAAACAGCGCGATCCCCTGTTCCGCCAGCAGGTACTGCGAGCCTACAACTATGAATGCGCCATTTGCGGCTACAACATGCGGCACGACAATACCTCTGTCGCGCTGGAAGCTGCCCATATCAAATGGAAGCAGTACGGTGGTCCTTGCGAAATTCCGAATGGTCTGGCCCTCTGCGCAATCCATCATAAAGCTTTTGATAAGGGATCCATTGGATTAGATGAGAGTATGCGAGTACAGGTTTCAGAAGCGGTTAACGGTGGCGGGATCGTCGGTAGGCTGTTTTGGGATTTTCAGGGGAAGATCATTTCTCTACCACAGGTAAAAGCATACTACCCGCAGGACGAATTCGTGGATTGGCATAGGAGAGAGGTGTTCAGGAGATGATAAAGATCAGGCTTGCTCAGGCAACATTAGAACTTTCAGTAGCCATGACAAAAAATAGGGTATGATACTTTCGTTTAACTAGCGTTAGATTAGGTCAAACTCTTTTATCATATATCTCACAAGTGGTCTTTCTATAAGGCTAACATCATTGAAAAGCACAAAAATTACCCTTTTCACAGCATAGAGTTAATATTTATGAATGAGAAAAAAATCATTGAAATTGCGAATCTGGAAAATGATTGTAAAATTGGCAAGGACAGGCACTTTATTGCTGCCGACAGAAAAAACAAATGGCGAATCTATCTGGGTTTATTTGCCGTCGTAGGCTCCGCTGTAATATCATCTGGAATAGGCAAGAGCATATTAGAATTACTAAATTCTTATCTTCAAATAGAACATTGGGCCTCCTGGGATACGGCTTTGAGTCATATTCTTCCATTATTAGTTGGTATTTCAACTGCAATTATCGGTTTTCTTGGTTTAGAGAAACAAACGGCACAACATCGATATGTCGGCAATGCCTATATTGAAATATCCAGGAAAGCAAGATCTCTTTTAAATGAAATCAATAAAAACAATTATAATGAGAAAATAAAAGAATACGAACCTTTATTAGAAAAGTATCTGGAGATAAACAAAGAGGGTGAGTCATGTCCGACGAATAATAGCGACTCATTCAAAGCGATGAGTATGAATGCTTACCGACGCAATGCCATCAAAGGAAAACTAGCTGAGATGGAAAAGGATATTATAAAATTTAGCACCAAGAAAAAACGTACGACATTAAAGCTAAGTACTATTGTAAGTGTGAATATAAAGATAAAAATCGCCTACGTATTATGGTCATTAAAAATCATCAGGAAAAGAGATTATTTACGCTATGTGAAATGCTATCTGACATTATCCTGTTAATCTCATCGTACAACGGGCGATTAAGCCCGTTCTCAATCAAACCGGTGCAGGTCCGCCCACACAGAACGATTCATCAACTCAGCGTGCCCTGTAACACCTGCACTTATCTGCCCTGAAACTGCATCATGCCAGCGTGTCCGGCATTGCTTTTCACCCTCGAAAATAGTACGGTCACACAAGAAGAATTCTTCGTGGACGGTGGAAAATTATGCCAATAATTCAGTCTGTTGAACGTGCTTTGCAGATCCTCGACTTGTTTAATGAACAGGCTACGGAACTCAAAATCACCGAGATAAGCAAACTGATGGGATTGAGCAAAAGTACCCTCCACTCTCTTCTTAAAACGCTTCAGTTGCATGGCTATATCGATCAGAACCCGGAAAACGGAAAATACCGTCTGGGCATGAAACTGGTCGAGCGTGGCCACTTTGTCGTTGGCACAATGGATATTCGCCAGAAGGCAAAAAGCTGGTTGATCCGGCTCTCGCAGGAAACGGGACAGACCACCCATTTGGGTATTCTGGACGGCAACGAAGGCGTCTATATTGAGAAAATAGAAGGTAAGCAGGCTGCCATCGCTTATTCACGAATTGGTCGCCGCTTGCCTGTTCACGCCACGGCTATCGGTAAGGTATTGCTTGCCTGGCTGGATGAGGAAGAACTTGCTGCGGTGTTGGAGGGGTATCAGTTCAATGGCTTTACCCCCGCCACCCTTACCGATCGCGCCTCGCTACTTGCCGCGCTGAAAGAAACCCGCCATAACCAGTATGCGATGGATAACGAAGAGAATGAGCCCGGCGTGCGCTGCGTCGCGGTACCGGTCTGGAATCATGAATCACGGGTTATCGCAGCCCTTAGCCTCTCCACTCTCACTTCTCGCGTAAACGACGCCGAGCTGGCCGCCTGGCGTCAGAAACTGATGGATGCCGGGCTGGGGCTGTCGATAACGCTGGGCTATCGTCAACCCTGACCCTGTGTCTCGCTAAACTTTCGGTTGATAAGAGAAGGTGGCGAAATCGGCGTAGCAGCCGTCGCCGCTAATATCCTCACAGTGCAAACCAACAAATGCCCCGGTAAAGAAGCCTCTGCCGCCAATATAGTCATCCGACAGTTTCCACGCCTCAAACGTTAGCGGAATGGTCTGCCACTGGCCACCGTCAAATGAATAGCTATAGCGGTATTCCAGATTGTCCACATCCACTCGCAGCCAGACGTTTTCCGCATTCTCCGGCACCAGAATCGGATTATCGTAAAGATGCCAGTGCGCCACGTTGTGATCGAGTTGAATAATCTTCAACGTTCGTCCGCGCCCCTCTTCCCAGTCCATAAAGCAGTACGTCCAGTTTTTACTGTTGTAGTAACAGGTTAGCCCCGCACTTTGTTGGAAGTAGCGCGGGGAAAAGGCCATCTGCGTTTCAGCACGAAAACAGAAATGCTGCCAACGGCGAGCGACCGTTGACTGGGTAAAGGTGGAGTTCAGCGAATCATTGCCATACAGACGTAAAAATCCAGGTCGGGCGGTCAGCGAGCCAAGCTGGTCATCAAACGGAATACGTAGGGTCTGCAATTCCGGATCGAGCCTTTCACTGTCAAAATCCGTTCGCCACGCTCCCGTTCCAACGCTCGCCTGCTCTGTCATTCGTGGCCCCGGCACCGTCAGCGCCGCGTGTTTGCCCCCTTCAACATAGGGCCAATCGTCACGCCACTCGATACGCGCAATCCCTGTCTCACGCCCGAGCGGACAGTATCCCCGCCCGCCTGCCGCTAATCGCGGAATTCCCGGAAGATGTAACGGACGGCTGGTCAAATACGCCAGATACCATTCGCCGGTATGGGTCTCCAGCAGTGAACCGTGACCACTCTTCTGTAGGGGGTTTTCCGGCAGATGCCAACTGGTCATCATCGTCACATCGGGATGCAGTTCGTACGGCCCATCAATATTTTTTGCCCGCAATACCACCACGGCATGTTCGTAACTGGTTCCCCCTTCCGCCACCATCAGATAGTAGTAGCCCTCGCGACGATAAATATGCGCCCCTTCGGTATAGCCCAATGGAGTACCCGTAAAGAGCGTTGAACGCTGCGGCGAAAGGGTTTGCGTGTCAGCAAAAAACTCCTGCAACACAATGGTGTTATGAGGATTACTGTGATGACGCGGCCCCCACGGGCGATAGATGTAATACTTTCGTCCATCCGCATCATGAAAGAGTGAAGGGTCAAACCCGCCGTTGCCCATTGGCACAGGCGCGCTCCACGGCCCTTCAATAGAGGGCGCGGTAACCAGGAAGTTACGGCCATTTTTCCACGGCGAATCAACGATTTTTACGTCGGTATACAGCAACCAGAATTTGCCATCGGCATAGCTCAGGCAAGGTGCCCAGATGCCGCCAGAATCCGGATTGCCTTTCATATCCAGCAGCGCCACGCTGTCGAGCGGAGTACTGACCAGAGACCAGTGTTTCAGGTCGCGAGAATGATAAATTCGCACACCGGGAAACCATTCAAAGGTTGAGGTGGCGATATAGTAATCCTCGCCCACACGACACAGAGACGGGTCCGGGTTGAAGCCGGTCAGGATCGGGTTTTCAATCTGATACATGGTTCTCTCCTCAGTTCACTGCCACAGCGGCATCGGCAGGTTTGCTCTCAGGCTGCGCGGTGCGCTGACGTTGCAGCTGCTGGCTGATCTCTTCCACACGCTTGCTGCTCAGTTTGTAGAACGAAAGCAGTGTGAACATACCGACGTAAAGCACGACCGGTACGATGCAGAAGAGGATTTTGATAGTCATCAGGACGTTATCTGGCTGCACGGCGTTGCTTGCGGAGTAGCTGGAGAAGGCAAGGATCCAGCCCACCAGCGCGCCGCCAATGGCCAGACCGATTTTCAGGCTGAAGAGATAGGTAGAGAATACCAGGCCATCAAGCCGGCGCCCACTTCGGCTCTCTTCATAATCCACCACATCGGAGGCCATCAACCATTGCAGCGGTGTGGTGGTATTGAAGACGAACAGGAACACAATATTCAGCGCAAATATCAGCGCGATATTGTCTGACGGAATAAAGAAAATACTCAGGCTGATCAGTGAATAAATGCCGATGATCCACTTAAACGACGTCACGCGATCGAATCGGCCAAGCAGACGAGACGAACAAAGAGAACCAAACATCGTCGCCAGGCTGCCATAGAGCAGGAACTGCGTTGCCAGCTCAGGATGGTCCATCACGTATTTGACAAAATAGAGCGTTGCGCCGCCGCGAACCACGTTCGAACCGGTCGCCATCATTTTAAAGGCGCACATAATTCGCCACTGGCTATTCCCCATCAACAATTTAAGGTCTTTCTTAACCGATGATTCAGGTTGAATCTCGAACGTATAACGCTCTTTCGTTGTAAAGAAACACACGAACAGCAGCACTACGCCACAAATACCCAATACACACATCGCGCCGAAATAGCCGACCTGTTCATCCCCCTGGCCAATAATTTTTACCAACGGCAGGGCAATGCCGCTAATGGCTAATGAACCGGCAGCGGCCAGGAAAAAACGCCACGATTGTAAAGCATGACGCTCTTTTGGATCAGCGGTAATGGCGCCGGGCATGGCACAATAAGGGACATTCACAAAGGTATAAACCAGCGTCAATAAAATATAGGTGACGCAGGCATAAATGATTTTGCCCTGAGCGGAGAAATCAGGCGTATAAAACGTTAATACGCAGACAATACCAAACGGGATCGCTCCCCACAATAAATAGGGACGAAACTGGCCGTAGCGGGTACGCGTTCGGTCAACCATTAACCCCATTAATGGATCGGTTATCGCATCCAGCACGCGTGAAATCAGGAATAATGTGCCCATTACGCCTGCCGACAAACCAAAAACATCGGTATAAAAGTAGGCCAGTAAAAACATCGTGGCCTGCCAGACGAAACCGCAGGCGGTGTCCCCCAGTCCATAACCAATTTTATCTTTCATTGTTAACTGCATTTCTACCTCCAGAGAATATGAGAGAAATACGTTCCGAATGACCGGGACCTACAAAATTAAATATCTGAACGTGAACTTTGTGAGGAATACACCCTTTATCCGTATGCTTACCAGATGATGCTTACGAGGAAGATTGTAGAGAGGGATTCGATGAGACAACAATTGTCATATTTGCTTTAGCGGTTATGTATTTTAACTTCTGTGATAACGATGCACTTTTCAAGAAAATAAAAAAAAGACATCCTCCCGTGAAGGATAATATATTTCAGGACAATATTATTCGTCGCCGAAAATAGTGTTCCGGCGACTGATTAATTAATTTTAATTATTCAAAGCCCAAGTGCTTTTTTCCCGGCGTTAATCACCTCAATAATTTTATCCGTATCGTAGATGCACCCTTTCCAGGTTCCACCGCTTACCGCCTGCAATGCAGCCCACAGTCGGGTGTCGTCAGGCAGATAGTCATGGGGCTTCAGGTCGGGATGTAACTCGCGCTCCGCCAGAACTGTCGCGCCCTCTTCCGGCGTCAGTCGTGCTTGTGCGCTGCCGATAAAGTTCACGCTTCCTTTCAATGACAAGCGTTCGACCACAATTTCAATCACATCCCCCGTGCGCAATTTGCCGATCGGCCCTCCCGCGAGCGCTTCCGGCGCAACGTGCCCCAGGCAAGCGCCGGTGGATACGCCGGAAAAACGGGCATCGGTAATGAGCGATACGGTTTTTCCCCATGAGATATGCTTCAGCGCCGAAGTGAGCTGGTAAGTCTCCTCCATGCCAGTGCCGGATGGCCCACCGCCGATAATCACCATGATATCGCCCTGCTGGATCTGCCCCTGTTTGATGGCTTTGATCGCCGCCTCTTCCGAGACAAATACGCGCGCCTTGCCCGTATGGCGATAAACACCGTCATCATCCACCACAGACGAGTCGATCGCCGTCGCTTTGATCACTGACCCTTCTGGCGCGATATTACCCACCGGGAACGCCACTGTGGAGGTCATCCCTTTCGCTTTTGCCCCTTCCGGCGACAGGATCACGTCATCAGGATCCACACCGTCCTGATCGCGCAGGCACTGACGGAATTTCGCCCGACGTTCGGCGTGCTCCCACCAGTCGAGGTTTTCACCGAGTGTTTGCCCGGTTACCGTCATCACATCTTCATGCAGTAGTCCCAGTCGACGCAGGTGCAGCATCACCTCCGGCACGCCCCCCGCCAGGAATGCACGCACCGTCGGGTGATAATCCGGGCCGTTGGGCAACACGCTGACCAGGCGCGGCACTTTGCGGTTGATCGCGCTCCACTGCGCCACATCCGGCAGGCGGCATCTGGCGGCATGGGCGATCGCCGGTATATGCAGCAGCAGATTCGTCGAGCCTCCGAAGGCCGCATGCACCACCATCGCATTCTCTATCGCTTTGTCGGTGAGGATGTCGCGGGCAGTAATCCCTTTTTCATCCAGCGCCATCACTGCCCGCGCCGATTGACGCGCAATCTCCAGCCACACGTCCTGGCCCGACGGCGCCAGCGCTGAGTGCGGCAGCGCCAGTCCTAACGCTTCCGCCACTACCTGTGATGTCCCTGCGGTCCCCAGGAACTGGCATCCGCCGCCGGGCGACGCGCAGGCGCGACACCCCAGTTCGGATGCCTCTTTCAAACTCAACTCATTATTCGCGTAACGTGCACCGATGGTTTGTACATTTCCGGCATCTTCGCCGAAGGTGGGCGGTAATGTCGCCCCGCCCGGTACGAGGATCACCGGCAGATCGTGCATTGACGCCAGCGCAATCATCGTTGCGGGCAACCCCTTATCACAGGTCGCCACGCCAATGACCGCCCGCCGTGTCGGTAGCGAACGAATCAAACGGCGAAAGACAATCGCCGCGTCGTTACGATAAGGCAGCGAATCAAACATGCCGTGCGTCCCCTGCGAACGACCGTCACACGGATCGCTGACAAATGCCGCGAAAGGAATGCCACTGAGACGGGTAATTTCCTTCGCCGCCGCCGACATTTGCAGGCCAATCTCCCAGTGCCCGGTGTGATAACCGAGAGCAATAGGGCGGCCATCTGAGTGGCGAATACCACCCTGCGTGCCAATCAATAACACTTCTCTGCCCGTGAGTTTGTTAGCATCCCAGCCCATTCCGGCATTTTGCGTCATGCCGAAAAGGTTACCGCTGGGAGACTCCAGTAACATTTGCGGCGTCAGCGGCAATGCCCCCTGGGGGCCGGCAGCGTGGGTTTTCACCGCATAGAACGGTTCATCCTGCGGCGTAAAAATGGTGTTGATAGACATTGTCTCACTCTCCCGAGCGTCGGGGTTCAGGTCGCTCCATTATTGTTCTACATTATAGAACAACGTTCTTATTTATAGATTCACTGTAATGCAGGCCATGCGTAGAGGTAAATCAGAGAGAGGAGCAGGCTGTGCGTTTTTTAGCCTTGATCACAAAACGGTAAGCAACGAAATGTAACGAGAAGGTTACGCTAACGAAATGGTCGGACAGCCACTGACTATCCGACCGTTGATGATCCCGAAAGCTAATACCCGGCAGGCTCAACCGGATGACTGTCACCCGGTATATGAGGCGATTTCACAAAGACCCCTTTCCACGGCACTTCCCCTTTGTTCACCAGAAAATGCGCTTCACCGGGATCGCAGTGCATCACATCCCCGGAGCCTAATGTGTAGGGTTCACCGTTCAGGTACAGCGTCACTTCGCCTGCCAGGGTATAAAAAATTTCACAGGCTTCGATGTGGCGATGGTTGGGAAAAGACTGACCGGGCTGGAGCATGACGACGCCCATATCACACACCGGGCCACGAATGAGGTATTTCGGGCCACTGTCGCCAAAACGGTACTCATGCTGCGCTTCATTCGATTTAATCATGACGATCTCCTGTTATAAACCCGGCGCTTTCCACAAAGAGGTCGTCAACCCGTGATCGACCAGACCTAACTGTTCCTGATATACCGCCTGCCATTTCTCGCGCGATTCCCGATAAAGCGCATGTTTCTCCTTGTCCGGAACATGCTCCCGCTCCCAGCGCACCAGTCGTTCGCCCGTTTCAGCCATGGATGACCAGATCCCGGCCCCCACGCCAGCGGCAATCGCACAGCCCAGCGCCGTTGCCTCTTTGACGACCGGAACGTTGACCGTCAGCCCTGACACGTCCGCCAGAATCTGGCTCCAGAGTTTGCCCTTCGAGCCACCCCCGGCAAACACCAGCGACGTGGGATGGATCCCGGTAAAATCGGCGATTTGCTGTAAATTGCAGGTCGACACAATGGCCGCATTCTCTTCCAGCGCGCGGAACAGCGTGGCTTTATTACATTTTTCCGGATCGATAGACAGGTTGATGAACGAAGGGGCAGCGTGATACCAGCTCTTGAAACGCATCCGGTCGGAGAAAATCGGCATCACACCCCATGCCCCTGCCGGCACCCGGGAAGCCATCTCCTCCAGCAGTGTATAAGTGTCGACGCCCAGGCGCTCGGCGATCAGCTTTTCTTCGGCACAGAAGGCATCACGGAACCAGCGCATCGTCAGGCCGGTAAAAAAGCTGATCGATTCGGTTTGTACCATTCCCGGAATGACATGCGGATTAACGCGCACGTTCATCTCAGGATCAACAATCGGCGCAGGTAAATTCACGACCTGCTGCCAGAATGTGCCGCCCAGTACGGCGGTTTGCGCCGGACGGACAACCCCAAGGCCGAGACAGCCCAACTGCACATCACCACCGCCCACCACCACCGGCGTGCCGGCTTTCAGCCCGCACAGGGTAGCGGCCTGAGCCGTCACCCTACCCAGCAGCGTGCCGGTCTCTTTGACCGGCGAGAGAATATCCGACCGCAGTCCGGCCATTTGCAGTAGTGAGGGTTTCCAGTCGCGCGTTTTGAGATCCAGCAGGCCCGTGGTTCCGGCATTGGAAGGATCGACCGCCAGCTCGCCGCTGAGCATATAGGCCATCCAGTCGCTAATCATCGTGACCGTCGAGGCGCGACGATAGATGTCCGAACGATGGTGCGCCAGCCAGAGCAGACGCGGAATGGCACTCAACGCCAGCGTCTGGCCGGTGCTGCGATAGACTTCGCTTTCGAAGGTGTAGTCGTGGATCTCTTTAAGCTCGCTGACTTCCCGTGCCGCTCTGGCATCCACGTTGGCACAGGCCCAGACCGGCGTTCCCTCTGCGTCATAGACCACAATGCCTTCGCGCATCGAACAGGCGGAAACGGCAGCTATTGCTTCCGGCGCAATACCGGCGATATGCAGTGCCTGGCGAATGCAATCACAGGCCAGTTGCCAGTTTTTTCCCAGATCAAATTCCATCGAGCCGGGCACATCCGGTACGGCAAGGTGTCGCCATTCCGCTTGTCCCACCGCAATTTGTTTGCCTTCCAGGTCGAAAATCACGGCGCGGACGCTGCCAGTTCCGGCGTCCAGTGCCATCAGGTAATGTTCTGAGTCAGAGAGGGTACAGAGTCGGGCCATCGTTTTAGTCCTCGGCTTATTATATCTGTCAGGTCGTCAATGCTTTCTCCACGGTACAAACGGAAATTCTGTTACTCCCCTGCCGTACGCCTGCACGACAGATACGCATTACTGTCCGCTGACAATGGCGGCGGCAGTTTCCTGGTCGGTGACCAATGCGTTGATATAGCCCCCTTTCATCGCGGCGGCGATCGCTTCCGCTTTATTCACGCCCCCGGCGACGCCAATCACGGTCGGGATCGTCTTCAGGGTATTGAGGGTTAACCCAATCAGTTCATCGTGAATCTTCATCTCCGGGATCACCTGCCCTTCGCCATCGAAGAAGTAACCCAGAATGTCGCCCACCGCGCCTTTGCGGCCAATCATCAGTTGTTCACCCTTCGTGATATAGCCTGAGCGAATAATGGTGGCCTCATCTTTCTGGTTGATAGCGCCGATACCGACAATGGCCGCATCGGCTGCCTGGGCGGCCAGCAGGACATCCTGGACGCTATTTTCATTTTTTAACGTCCGGGCAATCTCCGCAGAAGAGGCGCGAAGCGGCGCCGGAATAATACTGACCGGACAGGCCGCGTTGAGTTGTCCAATCCCGGTCATGTAAGGCCCCACGCCACCCGACAGCGTCACCAGGCGAATTTGCTGAGCAGAAATAAACCCGCTGAGCCGTTTTAAGGTATTCATGGTCGCTTCGCCGAAGCCCGCCGCCAGAATCTGCTGTGGCTGGAGTGACTCCATCAACATATGCGCAGCGCCGATCCCCAGGCGAACACATGCATCCGCGCCGGGAAGTCCCGGGATGACCCGCACATTATTCAGGTCAAAGCGACGACGTAATTCGGTTTCATATTCCAGACAGCCTTCAAAGCGAGAATTAATCTGTACGCGAATAATCCCGGACTGATGCCCCTTTTCCAGCAGGCGCGACACCTTAAGCCGCGTCAACCCCAGTCTGTTGCTGATGTCGCTTTGCGTCATACCGTCGTGGTAATAGAACCACGCAATACGTGCCACCAGCTCTTCTTCACACATCCCTTGCTCGGAAATCATCGGGTCATTAATAGTCATCATTCTGTCTTCACTTTGAACATATCGAATTTCTGAACACAATTGTTCATTCATTGGTCGTTAATAACTGTGATTAAACCCACAATTCAGTGGCTTTCGTTTGAACAAATTTAATATTGACGATCATTTTAGCATGAAACGTGATCTATTCGTCGGTTTTATGAGCAGTTAGGTCATAAGGTTATGAACAATTCGAATCGCACAATACATTTGTTCAACCTGATTCTACCCAGGCCGAACGGAGGTGGCATGCAAATGAGTCAAGAAAAGATCGCCCCACTACTCAGCGCGCAGTCTGTCTGCAAGCAGTATTCCGGCGTCAACGTCCTGAAAGGGATTGATTTTGTCTTACGCAAAGGCGAAGTCCATGCGCTCCTGGGCGGGAATGGCGCCGGGAAATCCACGCTGATGAAAATCATCGCCGGCATTACCCCTGCGGATAGCGGAATCATTGAGATTGAGGGAGCCCGCTGTACAAAACTGACGCCCATTCTGGCGCATCAGTTAGGCATCTACCTTGTCCCGCAAGAGCCTCTGCTCTTCCCCAGCCTGACGGTAAAGGAGAATATTCTCTTTGGTCTGCCCAAACACCAGAGCTCGGCGCAAAAAATGGCGGCGATGCTGACCGCGCTGGGCTGCCAGTTTGATATCAACAGCCCGGCGGGTTCACTGGATGTGGCCGACCGGCAAATGGTCGAAATCATGCGCGGGCTGATGCGCGATTCACGAATTTTGATCCTCGATGAACCCACCGCCTCACTGACGCCTGCGGAAACCGATCGTTTATTCAGCCGCCTGCGTGAATTGCTGAGCACTGGCGTAGGGATCGTCTTTATCTCCCACAAGCTGCCAGAGATACGCCAGATAGCGGATTACATTAGCGTGATGCGGGACGGCATCATTGCGCTATCCGGAAAAACGGCGGATCTGACCACGGACGAGATTATCCAGGCCATCACGCCTGCCTCACGCACCAACGCGCTGAGCGCGACGCAAAAACTGTGGCTGGAATTGCCCGGCAACCGTCCGCAGCACGAGGCGGGCACGCCGGTGTTGAGTCTTGAGAATGTGACCGGCGAAGGGTTTATGAACGTCAGTTTCGAGGTCCGCGCCGGGGAAATTTTAGGGCTGGCCGGTCTGGTCGGTGCCGGACGTACCGAACTTGCCGAAACGCTTTACGGACTACGACCGCTACGGGCCGGAAGCATCGTACTCGGCGGCAAGGATATCTCCTCACTTTCCACCCGCGAACGTCTACAGCACGGTCTGGTGTATTTGCCGGAGGACCGGCAATCGTCAGGGCTGAATCTGGATGCCTCGCTGGCGTGGAATGTTTGCGCATTAACCCACAACCATAGCGGTTTCTGGGCTAATCCGGCCAAAGACAGCGCCACGCTCGAACGCTATCGCCGCGCGCTTAATATCAAGCTCAACGATCCTGAACAGCCTGCCCGCACGCTCTCTGGCGGTAATCAGCAAAAAATCCTGATCGCCAAATGCCTTGAAGCCTCGCCGCAGGTGCTGATTGTAGATGAACCAACGCGTGGTGTGGACGTCTCGGCGCGTAACGACATCTATCAGTTGCTCCGCAGTATCGCAGCTCAGAACGTCGCGGTGCTGTTCATCTCTTCTGATCTGGAGGAGATAGAACAGATGGCCGATCGCGTTTACGTCATGCACCAGGGAGAAACGGGCAACGATGCTCTGCAAGGCGACGAGATTAATGTCGACACCATCATGCACGTGGCGTTCGGCGACCGCACGTCAGGGGCTACACCACATTCCGGGGAGGCGCCATGCTGAAATTTATCCAGAATAACCGCGAGGCCACCGCCCTGTTAGCCGTGCTGCTGCTGTTCGTGCTGCCAGGGATGCTGGACAGCCAGTACCTCAGCGTTCAGACGCTGACAATGATTTTCAGCAGCGCCCAAATCCTCATGCTGCTGGCGATGGGCGCCACGCTGGTGATGCTGACCCGCAACATCGACGTGTCGGTCGGATCGATCACCGGGATGTGCGCGGTACTGCTGGGGCTGTTACTGAACGCGGGGTATCCCTTGCCGGTGGCCTGCCTGGCGACGCTGCTGCTGGGACTGCTGGCAGGGTTTATCAACGGCGTGCTGGTCGCCTGGCTGAAGATCCCGGCGATTGTCGCCACGCTGGGCACGCTTGGCTTGTATCGCGGCGTCATGCTGCTGTGGACGGGCGGTAAATGGATTGAAGGATTACCGGCACAACTCAAGCAACTCTCCGCCCCGGTTTTCCTCGGTATCTCCGCCATTGGCTGGCTGACCCTGCTGCTGATGTTGCTGATGGCCTGGCTGCTGGCAAAAACCGCTTTTGGTCGCTGTTTTTATGCCACCGGGGATAATTTACAGGGCGCGCGGCAACTGGGCGTGCGTACCGAAGCCATTCGGATTCTGGCCTTTTCGCTCAATGGCTGCATGGCAGCGCTGGCCGGGATCGTCTTTGCCTCACAGATTGGCTTTATCCCGAATCAAACGGGAACCGGGCTGGAAATGAAAGCCATTGCCGCCTGCGTGCTGGGGGGCATCAGCCTGCTGGGCGGTTCCGGGACGATCATTGGTGCCGTGCTCGGTGCCTATTTCCTGACGCAAATCGACAGCGTACTGGTCCTGCTGCGCATTCCGGCGTGGTGGAATGACTTTATTGCCGGTCTGGTCCTGCTGGCGGTGCTGGTATTTGACGGCCGGTTGCGCTGCGCGCTGGAACGCAATATCCGTCGGCAAAAATATGCCCGCTTCACGCCGCCGCCCCAACCGCGTCCGTCGGCAAAAAACACCGACTCTGTGCGCACTGCCAAAAAACGTGAGGTTGCCTGATGACTCGTTTACATCGTTACGGCTGGGAACTGGCGCTCGCCGCGCTACTGGTGATTGAAATTCTGGGATTCGGCGCCCTGAACCCACGCCTGTTGGATCTGAACGTCCTGCTGTTCAGCACCAGCGACTTTATCTGCATTGGCATTGTCGCCCTGCCTTTAACCATGGTGATCGTCAGCGGCGGGATCGACATCTCCTTTGGCTCGACGATGGGGTTGTGCGCCATCGCGCTGGGCGTGATGTTCCAGGGCGGCGTACCGCTGCCGCTGGCCATTCTTCTGACGCTCGCGCTGGGCACGCTGTGCGGACTGATCAACGCCGGACTGATTATCTACACCGGTGTGAACCCGCTGGTCATCACCCTGGGAACGTTATACCTGTTCGGCGGCAGCGCACTGCTGTTGTCGGGGATGGCGGGAGCGACCGGTTATGAAGGTATCGGCGGCTTCCCGCAGGGCTTCACCGATTTTGCCAATCTCGATGTGCTGGGTCTGCCCGTCCCCCTGATCTTCTTTCTCGTCAGCGTGATCTTTTTCTGGTTGCTGATGCACCGGACCCACGCCGGACGCAATGTCTTCCTGATTGGGCAGAGCCCCCGCGTGGCGCTGTATAGCGCTATCCCGGTGAACCGGACGCTGTACGCGCTGTACGCGATGACCGGCTTTGCGTCGGCGGTCGCGGCGGTGCTGCTGGTCTCTTACTTCGGCTCTGCACGTTCCGATCTGGGCGCCTCTTTCCTGATGCCAGCCATTACAGCGGTCGTCCTGGGCGGCGCCAATATCTACGGCGGCTCCGGGTCAATTCTCGGTACCGCCATCGCCGCGCTGTTGGTGGGCTATCTGCAGCAGGGATTGCAGATGGCTGGCGTGCCCAATCAGGTATCCAGCGCCCTCTCCGGCGCATTGCTAATTGTCGTTGTCGTAGGTCGTTCTGTCAGCCTGCATCGTCAGCAAATCAAAGACTGGCTGGCGCGTCGTCGCGCTATCCGGCAGGCCTAAAACCCATTGCCATAAAGGAAAAGTACATGACTATTCAGAGCATTAAAAAAATTGCCGTAATCAGTACCCTTAGCCTGGCGGCGTTCACTCTCAACGCTTATGCCGCAGAGCGAATCGCGTTTATCCCAAAACTGGTTGGCGTGGGATTCTTTACCAGCGGCGGTAACGGCGCCCTCGAGGCAGGCAAAGAGCTGGGCGTCGATGTCACCTACGATGGCCCGACGGAGCCCAGCGTGTCCGGCCAGGTTCAGCTCATCAATAACTTCGTCAACCAGGGGTATAACGCCATTGTGGTGTCCGCCGTGTCGCCTGATGGCTTATGCCCGGCGTTAAAGCGTGCCATGCAGCGAGGCGTGAAGGTGCTGACCTGGGATTCTGACACCAAACCGGAATGCCGGTCGTACTACATCAACCAGGGCACTCCTGCCCAGTTAGGCGGCATGCTGGTCGATATGGCCGCAAATCAGGTCAAAAAAGAGAAAGCCAAAGTGGCCTTCTTCTACTCCAGTCCGACCGTGACCGATCAAAACCAGTGGGTAAAAGAAGCGAAAGACAAGATCGCCAAAGATCATCCTGGCTGGGAAGTCGTCACCACGCAGTTTGGTTATAACGACGCCACCAAATCGCTGCAAACCGCAGAAGGCATTATTAAGGCTTATGCCGATCTCGACGCCATCATCGCGCCGGATGCCAACGCCCTTCCCGCCGCCGCTCAGGCTGCTGAAAACCTGAAAAACACCAGCGTGGCGATTGTCGGCTTCAGCACGCCAAACGTGATGCGCCCTTATGTTGAGCGCGGCACGGTGAAAGAGTTTGGCCTCTGGGACGTGGTCCAGCAGGGCAAGATCTCCGTGTACGTGGCTGATGCGCTGCTGAAAAAAGGCGACATGAATACCGGCGACAAGCTGGACATTCCGGGCGTGGGCCAGGTTGAAGTCTCGCCGAACAGCGTACAGGGCTACAGCTATGAGGCGAAAGGCAACGGCATTGTGCTGCTGCCTGAGCGCGTGGTGTTCACCAAAGAGAATATCGATAAGTACGATTTTTGAGTTTCATTCCTTAACCGTGGAGTAAAAAATGGCTGATTTAGATGACATCAAAGATGGTAAGGATTTCCATACCGATACGCCGCAACGCAATACCCCATTCACATTAAAGGGGTGCGGCGCACTTGACTGGGGGATGCAGTCCCGACTGTCGCGCATTTTTAATCCTGAGACGGGAAGAACGGTCATGCTCGCGTTTGACCACGGCTATTTTCAGGGGCCGACGACGGGACTGGAACGTATCGATATCAATATCGCCCCCCTGTTCCCGCTCGCCGATGTGCTGATGTGCACACGCGGTATCCTGCGCAGTGTGGTACCGCCCGCCACCAACAAACCGGTAGTCCTGCGCGCTTCGGGCGCTAACTCGATTCTCACCGAGTTAAGCAATGAGGCGGTTGCGCTCTCCATCGATGACGCGGTTCGTCTCAACAGCTGCGCCGTGGCGGCACAGGTGTATATCGGCAGTGAGTATGAGCACCAGTCGATCAAAAATATCATTCAGTTGATTGATGCCGGTATCAAGGTCGGCATGCCGACGATGGCGGTAACTGGCGTGGGGAAAGACATGGTGCGCGATCAGCGCTACTTCTCGCTCGCCACGCGTATCGCCGCAGAGATGGGCGCGCAGATCATCAAAACCTACTACGTCGATAAAGGTTTTGAGCGCATCGCCGCAGGCTGCCCGGTTCCGATTGTTATCGCCGGTGGTAAAAAATTACCGGAACGCGAAGCGCTTGAGATGTGCTGGCAGGCCATCGACCAGGGCGCATCCGGTGTCGATATGGGACGTAACATCTTCCAGTCCGAACACCCTGTCGCCATGATGAAGGCCGTCCACGCGGTGGTACATCGTAATGAAACCGCAGACCGCGCGTATGAACTCTATCTGAGCGAGAAAAACTAAGAAGTCATGGGCCCGCCTGGCAGGCCCATGCGTTTCAAGGAGAACAGTATGCATGTCACTCTGGTGGAAATTAACGTCCACGACGATAAAGTCGATGAATTTATCGACGTCTTTCGCCTCAATCATCTGGGATCGGTGCGTGAAGAGGGAAATCTCCGCTTCGACGTGTTACAGGATCCGGAAGTGAAGAGCCGCTTTTATATTTATGAAGCCTATAAGGATGAAGCCGCCGTTGCGTTCCATAAAACCACGCCCCACTACCTTGCCTGCGTGGAAAAACTGGAATCGCTGATGAGCTGCCCCCGAAAAAAACGCGTCTTCAATGGATTGATGCCATAAGGATCTCAAAATGAACCGTCCCTTTTCCGGGTTGAATCGCGCAGAGTGCGTCTCGTTAATGAAGCGTTACCCGTTAAGCATCGGTATTCTTGCCGGCCAGTGGCTCAAACTCGGTGAGTACCTACAAACGCTTCGCGCGCTTGAACAACCCGTTCTTCACCTGGATCTGATGGACGGGCATTTTTGCCCTCAGTTCACCGTCGGTCCCTGGGCTATCACGCAATTACCAGCGCAGATAATTAAGGATGTTCACCTGATGGTGGATACTCCCTGGCCCGTCGTGCAGGCAAGCGTAAAGGCGGGAGCACACTGCGTCACGTTGCAGGTAGAAAACTCGCCGCATCTGCACCATATGCTCCACTGGCTGGGTGAGCAAAATGCGGAAGTCTCCGGCGGCACAATGCCGGTGTTGCGAGGGGTCAGTCTGTGCCCGGCGACACCGCTGGAACACATTCTGCCGGTCATTGAAGACGTTGAAATCGTACAAATTCTGGCGGTCAATCCGGGCTACGGGAGCAAGCTCAGCAAGCCTGCCTTACTCAGGCGCATCGCTCAGGTTGTCGCATTACTCAATGCGTCCGGGAAGCGGGATTCCATTCTGCTGGCCGTCGACGGTTCGCTAGCACTGGAAGAACTGCCGGAGATAATCGCCAGCGGCGTCGATCGCGTAGTATCCGGCAGCGCCCTCTTCAAAAGCGATGCGTTGAATGAAAACATCACTTACTGGCTAACGACGATACATTCAGCAAAGGGGTGATGAGGGGGTCTGCTGGATGGGGCATTTTTGGGCAGTACCTTGATGAATTCGTTTAATTTTTTTGACAAGGATGATAGCTGGCTAAGATTGAAAGAGAAATCTTGCGTGGCGCGGATTTAAGGTACAAAAACTGCTTTTAAGGGCTTTATATTTAGATTTGGTGCGAAGGCCGCACCACGATTTAATCCATAACCACTTGAAATAATTGAGTTAATAAAAACAATTAATCACAATGTATACTCACATGTATACTCAACGCGATTCCCTGTGAATACAGCTAGCTAAAAACTACTCTTCATCTTCTTCCAGAGGCTCCAGCGCGTCAAGTACGACTCGTACCATGGCAATAGAACCAATGCGGATAAAAGCATCTTCTCCATCTTCGTCAGTTAACATATAACGATCTCTGGTTTCAGGCTCGCAGTCCAGCGTTTCAAAAAACGCATCCAACTGACCGATATCATCCATCTCGTCGTTTTGCGGCGCATCAGGTTCCACACTCAGAGGAATCACAGGGCCACCGTTCACCAAGGTGATATGGACATTAAAATAATCATCTTCGTAATCATCATTTTCTTCAGCAACGATTGGCAGTAGACCATCAGACAAGAATTGGTGAAATACCACTTGGCGCATATTTAACGCATAGCGATACTGGTCCGAGTCAAAGACAAAGAACCGCTCTACATTCGGGCTAGCTGTTTCCTGAAAATAATAATAAAACCTCCGCTTATCCGCAGCAGAAATGGGCAACAATAAATAATCCTGCTGCCCCTGTAGCCAGAGTTTTACCGTCCAAAGACCGATATCCATTTCAATACCACTTGTAGCTATCGCCTCAAGATCATCATCGGTTTTACGGCGCTTCTTGTGAAAATCGTTAATCAACTGGTCGCTTTCCGGGAATACGCTGTTTAAAGGCTTATCCAGAGCATTGCATATTGCCTGTGCAATGCCCAGCTTTGCTGCGACCTTTCCGGTTTCGATGCGTTGGATTTGCTGTTGGCTGGTACCGACCATATACGCCAGCTCGCGCTGCGTAATCGACAGTTGGGTACGAAGCTGTTTGATGTTGTTCTGTATCATGGCATCACTCTTCTCATGAGGTTGATGGCTTACATAAAACACAAAAACGAGTAAATACACGTTTATGTGTTTTCAAATAAAAATTTGTCATAGGCATGGAAGATTTAAAAGGCCATCACCCAAAAGAGAAGACTTTTTACACTCACTTAGCAGCCAGCATCCCCGGATAGTGCTTCGCAATGATGCCATTCATCTTTTCTACCAAGTCGGGCCGTTTGAAAGTGATATGCCCCGATCCCTTCTGAAAGTAGCGTATCGACAGATACTCATCTTCGTATACGGTACTGTGTTGCTTGCTGATATGGTCGGCTAACCTGATGCTGAGATCGTGGCGGTTTTCGGGAACAGGTTTACCATCAAGCAGGTTCAGCATGCGATCCAAATCTGCTAATTGATCCCGCCGTTTCCCGTAAAGCAAACCAAATCCCCAGCGGTCATGTTTCACGAGACCGTTGACGATGATCTTTTTGCCAAACCGGCATGGCGAGTTCGACTTATAATTCCAGCTCAGACTCTTAAAAACATTGATGATCCCACACTCGAACACCTCATATTTGCTGTGATGCAACTGCTTAAAAGTGCTGATAATGTTCTCCTCGCAGATAGCAGGGATGTCATCCCGTTCAAGATTTCGGTCCCACTCGTCGCGGGCTGCGGCATCCATAAGCGCAATCATACCGGATTTCTTCATCAAATCACGCCAGATGCTACGGTCGAGATTGCAGGTGATGACTTTCATCGCGATGAGCTCTTTCTCAAGCAACCAGCAGCCGCAGCGGAAACCATCGCGCATTGCCCAGTCCTGCGCGGTTTGTCCGCCAATGCTCTCGGTTAGCGCAGAGCTATCTGCAAGCTGGTGGATCATCGTCCTGATTTGTTCCAGTGCAGCATTGCGCCCGGCAACGATGCGTTCAATGTTGGTGGAGCTGATAAGCTCAGTATGGCCTGTCAGTACGTCGGGCTCAGTGTGGGTGAGTTGTTCAGACATTTTCTTTCCTTTATATAACACAAAACGCCAGCCGGTTCAGGGCTGGCGCTTATGCAGCTTGATGGGCGGGATTACGATTTTTTGGCGTTGTGCCGGAGATGGCGAATATCGTTCCTTACCTGCTGAATCCAGGGTAAGAGTGTGGCGGAGTCGGTTTTGTCTTCGTCGTTGTCGAAGATGAGTTCTGTTTCGCAGTCGATATTTTCCTGAAGCCAGTCAATCAGGATATCCAGCGCGGTTTCGGTGGTTAATGCCTGCATGCGGTTTCCAATGATAATGAAGAGAAGATTTACCAGTCGAAGATCTCAAAGCCCGGCAGCAGTTCACCAAAGGCATTGAGCTGAATGATGCTCAACGGGTAGCGATGCATCAGAGTGACAATTAACCGGCGACCGGCTTTCGACAGTCCGCGTCGTTTCAGTTGCAGAACAGGAAAAGCCCACGCATCCAGACGAACGAGATAACCCGATCCTATGTAGCCGACCCACTCCGAATCATCAAAGTCCAGCACCCGTCGTGATAGCCGGTGCAGCAGGTCGTTATCCTCGCGAGTGATATGAGCAGTGCTACATCGGATGCCGTTATAGCAGGCGCTGACAGGAAGCGGATCTTCGACTATCAGCTTCCCCGGTTTGTCAGCAACACGAAGTGAATAACCGTTGTTACAGACCACATTAATCAGGCCGGTCAGTTCAACCCCGTCAATATCCACGACGATCCGGCCCATATTGAGGGCCAGTACGTTGATGGTATTGAGGGCCAGTACGTTGATGGCATCAGCTTCCACCGTCAGGGCGAGTTTCATTGCTGTACCTCGCTGTATTTGCCGCAGGTGATGTCGGTAACCGCTTTGTAGTCGTTGCGGGTCATTAATCCACAGGCCTTACGGGCACGGAGAATATCAATACAGCTGATAAGCGGAGACTGTGTTTCTGCACTAAAGCCACGACGATCGACACGGACCAGTTCGTACTTTTCGACGATAAAATTGACGGCATCGCAAAGAGAAATCCCGGTCTCAATATGCTCCTGGATCACGCCATCGTTGCCAAACGGCGTGTCGTTAAGTGTGAGACCGTAGTGTTGCTCCAGGAGGTACGTCAGCAGGGTTTGCCAGATATCGACAGGAGACGGGCGCGACGATACCGCTCCGGGCAGGAGTGAGGGTGAAATTTGCATAATATGTTCTCTGTTGTGTGGAAGGTAGGAACGAACGGGTTTATCCGAAACGCTGGCCGGTTTCGGTGAAGGTGTAACCGCCGGAGATAAGCTCCTCGTCCACGGCTTCCGGTGAGGTCAGCCAGTCATATTGCATTTCAAGTTGCTGATACAGCCAGCGGGCCAGGTCGCGTAACGTGTCACTCAGGACACCGTCAGCGTCGTCGGTGGCCTGCTGGCCGGTGGGGCGTTACGCTCAACGGTAATGTGCATACTGTATTCATGGTAATAACGCCCCTGATGCTGAATATCAGCCTGAAGCTGCCAGAGGTTACGCTGCTGGATGGCCTGCAGAACGTCAGCAATACGGTGAAGTTTTTCGTCCTGCGGCGCATGCTGTCTGATGTTTCTGGAGGCTCCGGGCTGATAGCGGTAATCGCCTTCGAAACAGGCCCTATCGCCCTGGCTACTGAAACCAGAGAACCAGATACAGACTTTCCCGCTGTATCTGCCGTTGTTGAGCTGAAACACCCGGGTCCGAAGGTTCACACCGAGGATGTTGCAAATCAGGGTGAAATCTTCGTAAATGTCGCTGTACCAGTCATACTCCAGCCCCTCTTCGCAGTACCAGGAACGCGCTTTCTCGCGGGCAGATTCTGACAGTTCATCAGACAGATACACCGTGGTGGAGATGACCCGGCTCATCGTGCCATACCTCCGGTTTCAGGCGGTTCCCCGGGGTAAATGGCGAGGTAAACATAGCCACAACTGGCGAGCGTGTCAGCTTCGCAGACAAGACCATTGTGGTACAGGGTGACGCAGTGCTGATGGCGGGGATTAAGTTCACCGGAAAGCAGCATCAGCTCCAGCTGTTTCAGTAACAGCGGAAAGGTCTGGTCAATCTGGCGTAAATGCACATCGTTGAATTTACCCACAATACTGGCGCGATCGGCAAGGTAGTGCAGGCGATTCCTCTCCTGGACGAGGCGTGCGCCGAACAGCGGAGCGACAGGGCGACTCAGGCCCCACCAGGGAGAAGCGATATCATGACGCGGTATCACCCCGGCATCGGTACTTTCAGTATCGGACATTTAAGCATTCCTTAACAGTGATGATAAGTGATTAATTCAGTGCGACGCTGCGCAGCATCACATACGGGCCATGACGGTCCTGGCGGCGTTCAGCGAAAACGGCCAGTACACCACAGATATCCTGGACCTCCCGGCCGTAGTAGTGGCAGACGTTGCCTGACCATGTGTATTTACCGGTACAGAAGGGAAACAACCGGGACTGCGGATGCTGGCGGTAAATCGCCATGGCCTGACGTTTCGGGATGATTTTCATCACCGGTCTCCTTACAGCCAGCCACGTTCAGCGAGCGAGACGATTTCCATCCCGCCCACCACCAGATGGTCAAGCAGACGGATGTCCACCAGGTCCAGCGCCTGCTTAAGACGTCCGGTGATCCGTCTGTCTGCCTCACTGGGCTCTGCATGCCCTGACGGGTGGCAGTGCGCGATGAGCATGGCGGCAGCGTTATTTTTCAGTGCCGCCTTCACCACCTCCCGTGGATGGACCTGCGTATGGTTGATGGTGCCGGTGAACAACGTTTCATGTGCAATCAGCCGGTGCTGGTTATCGAGGAAGAGCGCGGTAAATTCTTCGCGCTCCAGTGAGGCAAGCCGCAGACGCAGCCAGCCCCGGACGGCGTGGCTGGACGTGAATGACGCGCCGGGTTCGCGTAACTGACGCTCCAGCAGGGTTAATGCCTCACGGATGGTGCGCTGTGCGGAAGCCGGTAATCCGGCGGCAAACAACGGTAACTGTGTTTCCATCGCGGTCCCCTCAGTCAATGATGTACATGATGGCGCTGCATTCAGGGTGATTCAGCGCGTAATCCCGCAGACGATAATAGTGCTCTGTCATGGCATCGGATTCGGTGCGGCAGGCATGGTGGCTGTATGCCATCAGACAAACCGCGATACCGGCTGCCTCTGCGCTCATTTCCGTACCGTTGCCATTCATTGGGTTGAACAGCGTCCATTTTTCATCGGTATCCTCATTATTCTCTTCCGGGACCATAAAGGCACCGCCGTTGCTCAGCGTGTAAAACTGCCAGATCCCCCCGCAGTAGCCCGTGCAGAAGCGGTCCATCCAGGTGAAGATATGCGGCTCGAGGGTTATCCATTGCGGTATGTTGCCGAAGTATTGTGGCCAGAAGTCGATACGCTGTTCATCGGGCAACAATGTGGCGGTGAGGGTGTTGGTATTTTCGGTGTCTGAAAGGGGGTGCAGATTTGTGGTGTTATTCATCGGTTATTCCTTTTGAAGGTCCATAAGTGAGGTTCAGGTAAACGGGAACCTGATGTGTGGAGAATGTGATTTGAGGCGTGATGGCGAGGGAGTGCGTTACCGGCGGGTAAGTTCAGCAGATTGTGCGGTCAGGTGTAACTGCGGGCAGGACTGTGCATAGCCATCACAGTGAGGGCCAGATGCCGTCAGCCACAGACAGTCTGCACAGGCTGAGTTCACCGGGCCGGTAGCAGAGATACCTGCACCATGCGCAGAGGTCATCGTCGGATATCGAGCGGCTGCCGGGCTGGTTTTGCAGGGAAACAGGCCAGACTGTTGTCGGGTCAGCATTCGCAGGAAAGCGCTGCATCAGCTCAGCGCCTGCTGCAGTTCTTCCGCCATCACCCATAATGCGCGATTCAGCTTAATGTCGCCGTCGATGCCATTGACGGCTCTCGTCCGGCTGCGTTTCCCCTGCGCTGAACGGCCGGACAGCCCGCCTTTACTCAGATTTTCCTGAAGCCGGTTAAAGACGCTCCACAGGTCATTCTTTTCATCCTGCCAGCGACGGGCACTTAGCACCTGTGATTCAGCGATAGGTTGATGTTCTTCGCCAAAGCGGTATGTCAGCGCAGCCTTCGCCAGCGCCTGCTGCGCCGGAGGGGGCAGCATCAACGACTGCATTGCCTCACACTTCTCTTCCACCCGGTCAAACACCCTGAGCACCTCGTAAGCCCCTTCAATGACCTTCTCCACCACATTGCCCTTGTGCGGCACCCGTACTTCACCAAAAGACGTTCCGCAGACCAGGCCATTACAGCAGACACTACGGAACAGTCCCGGCAGCATCTGGTAGCTGCTGGAGCCGTCATGCGAGTTGAGCAGAATAATTTCCGGGACCTGCTGACCGGCGATGTGCCCGGCACGGCGCAGGCGTAACAGATGTTTGGTGTGTTCACGACGACTTTCATCGCGCACGCGGGTCTGGCAGGCAAAGAACGGCTGAAAGCCTTCCCGCTGGAGGCTCTCCAGCAGGGTAATGGTCGGGATACAGGTGTAACGCTCACTGCGAGAGCTGTGCTTCTCTTCGCCAAACACGCTGGGTGTGTGCTGCATCAGTTCTTCGTGTGTTAACGGACGGTCGCGGCGGATCAGGTTCACCCGACCAAAACGGCTGGCTAATCGCATGGTATTTTCCTTTTTTGAAAACAGAAATGAAGTAACCCCCTGCTCCGTCAGAAGCGAGGGTGGGTATGGGATTTAACGAGAATGAAAAAGTAGTCAGGACGGTATAAATGGAAAAGAGCAGTGCGTCTCTGGAACGCACTGCTCTTCAGAAAAAATATGTCGGCTAAAAATACTATTTTTCAGTATCAGATGTTGTTGCTGCTACACCGGGTTTACCGTGAATTATCTGGTGTTTCGCCAGCGCTTCCGGCATTGCGTTGATGCAGTAGTTGATATAGAAAACATGGAACAGAATTGTCCATGCAGGATTCATTTTTAATTCAAAACGAAACTGCGTCAGTGCGTACTGTTGCAGTGCCGCTCTGGCTTTAAATGCCCAGACAATGGTCAGCACAATCCAGGCCAGCGAGATGAGCAAGGCAAGTCCGGCCATCATTTGTGCGGAACTGTCATAGGCGTATCCATATTGATCAACCTGAACAGGAAAGAGCAGATTCAGCATGACGGAAACGCCGGAGCATACCGCCATCCAGACAATAAATGTTCCGGATGAGAAACGTTGCCCCACTTCATCCATAATGGTGTCCTGATTTTTATACAGCCACATCAGGGGGTATATTCCATATGTGGCAGCTGCCAGTAATACCAGATGCCATGTTGGGGTGTTCAGCTTTTCTTTTAAAGATGAAATAGTTGAATCGCTCATTAAAAAATACCTTATAATTGATGGTTGATGTCAGAATGTTTCGCGATAAAACAAAAATTGTCTGATCTTCTTCTGAATGGTGAGACGAGAAATAAATTAATCTCTCACTGTATAGCCAATAATAAAGTCAGCTATATCTTCACTGTCTTCATGGCTATTTTTTGGTAGTTGTTCAACGGAGAACAGATTATTGAACGCTCCTTTACAGGCAAGTGTGGCAATCTTCGTACCATTGTTGAATACGATAATGCCATCGAAGGCAGGGGTTTCACCGTCATAGCGTTGTACAACAACATAGTCATATTTCCCTTTATTAAAACGCAGATACTTCAGCTCACCTTTACCGCGATTGAGTTCACGGTAGTAGTGAAAGGCTTTGACACCAGACATCCCTTCTTTTAACTCCAGCTCCTGGGTACCATCTTTTTTAAAGAGGTTATAGGTGTATGGAAAGCCGTCCTGAGCAAGCACCGACAGAGCTTTACCATTCGTGAGCTTACAGTCTGCGACTACCGTTGCTGGTACGTCCGTGTGTGATACTGAGGGCTGCGGGTTTTCCGGTACGGATGGCGTTGGGGCCGGGGTGTCAGAACTCTCCGTTTCCGGAGTGCTTTTTTCCCCGGCATTATGCCCGTATGCAGAGACGGGCATGTCATTACCATTTCCCTGATACTGATGGCGAGTCTGAGACTGGATGCGTTCAGTTGCGGCGCGATCCTGCTCCGTCACAGCCAGGGAGTGACGGGATTTTTTCCTCCATTCACCGTCAATTTTTTCATATCCCGCCTGAGCCATCATCTGCGCCTGAGGGTCTGCGGCAGGCTCCGGAGTGGGTTCATTTTTTCTCCCGTCACTCAGCAAATCACCTAATGTCAGGGATGAATTATCAGAAGACGGGGAAGGTGCACTGGCCGTCTGGCGTGGCAGGAACCGCTGGCAGATTTTGGTGAAATTGCCTTTATAAAAGCGGGAGGACTCCCCTTCGATAGTGACCTTTGCGCCCATGAACCCGGTGAATTCTCTCATCGCCTGAGCGGACAGCGTCGATGCTGAGTTTTCACTGGTACCGAGCATGGTCACCCTGCGATTACCCGTCGCGTCACTGCACAGCAGTGTGGCCTTATAAGGGTTCCCGTTAATCTCAATATCAGTAAAACGAGAGCCCAGGATATCCAGGTTATCCGGACAGCCTTTCTCCATTTTCAGAAATCCCACGCTGCCTTCAGACACAATCACGATTTCGTTTTGTCCGCTGCTGAGGGCCTGACACTTTCCACTTTCAATTTCCCAGTTATCGGAAAAGTAATCGCACCCGGTAAGCGTAGTTATTGCCGCAACGATGATCAGAGAATGCCGGAATATCTGTGGTCTTAACTTTCTGGTGGTTAACATATTTTCTCCATATTCGTCCGTGTGATTGCCGCCATAATCTGCTGGCAGTCACGGTCGAAAGCTATTTATAAGGTTATTGATGAAGGGGAAATGCGGCAGCGCAGAAATGAAGTTCTCTTCAGCCGTCAGGCTGCTGATATCTTCTCTCCGCTCAAACCGCGCTGATGTCAGGGTGACCGTGCTGATCTTTGCCAGAAGAAACACCCGGATCTCCCCTTTTTGTGAAGCCACCAGGTACCAGTCGCATCCGTAATAGATGAGACGATAGGGCTCCAGGGGCGAATGCCGTCGTCCGTCCGATAACAGGGAAATGCAAAGCTGTTGCCTGATAGCCTGGATCAGCCGTGAAAAACAGTCCGGCAGCGCGGTAGTTGTAGTTAAAGGTGAAAACCAGATAAGGCAGGGAAAAGGATCCTGATCCCCTGTCAGACAGGACATTAGCCGGGGGTTCTGATCCGGAAGTATCTGGGCAATACCCGTATTGCGTATAAAGGAAAGCATTTCCGGTGTGAATGCCTGGCTGACACCGGCTTTTAGCCTGTAGCGGCCCTCATCATTTTCTAAATCAAGATGGATCAGCCGCTGGTGGAAATCACGCTGCAGGGTACGTTCGGTAACACCAAACTCGTCAGACAGCGCTTTCAGTGACAGAGACTCCCCCGCCATCAGGCGACTGATGATCAGTGATAAGCGAACAGCCAGCCGATCGTGTCGTGAGCTGTTGTCAGGCATAAGCGGGATCTCCTGGACAGTAAATGCCAGTTATTTCATGGGGTTATTATGCAATATTAGGTTGCCAGGTTATGTCGCTGAAGAGCCACGGGATGCAAAAAACACTAAAAAAATCAGCTTAGTTAACAGGCTGATATTCAATGATAAATTTGCATGCAGGGGCATTGTGATAAGTGGTGGCGACACAACCTGTCGCTGGAGGAATGAAATCAGAAAAATTTATCCCAGAGCGAGACAAGTAACCCGATGATTTTTTGTCTGGCCCTGCGAAGAAGTGCAATAAGCCAGGAGGGCAGGGAAAAAGTATCGATAATCCGATCGAAGCTGTCTCCCATCGTTTCACCAAAATCTTCCCGGGCCTGCTGCTGATCCTGCTCCGAGCAATTCTCCTGACGACAATGGCTGAACACGGCGCTGGTGGCATGAGCAGGCAGCGCATGGATCATCAGAGAGACAAAGGCAGACAGATTCCATCCCGCAGGAGCAGCAACGGGCAGAACCGGAAACGAGGAAGGGAATAATCCGGCAACCCTGACGCTGACGGTTGCCAGTGAACACAACTGTTGTTGGGAAGGGGTTGAATCCTGCGCATTCCACTCATGGGCTGGCGAAATGCGATCGGCCTGACTTAGCACAAACAGAAACCGTGAGGGATCGGCCCCTTCGGCGAGCAAAAAACGATGCATGGTGATGTCTGCGGCATAAGCCCGCTCATCCGCCCTCAGTACCCAGATAATCAGATCGAGTTCAGGCAGCAGGCTTTGATATAACGCACTGTATTCACGGTCATACTCCGGCGTTTCGCCGACCCCGGGCAGATCCACAATAGTCATTTGTCGATCGCTAAGCTCCAGAGTCAGGCGCTGAGTGTCGCGGGTACAGCCTGTCAGGGGATGCGTGGCGCAAAGCGGAGACCGGAACAGAGCATTGCAGAGGCTACTTTTACCTGTGCCGCTCTTGCCCATGATGCCGATTACAGGTTTATAGTGGATGGTCTGATGGAGATGCTCAAGCAGTTGCTGAAGGATATTTTCAGGCAGGAAAGTAAGATGCGTACGCAGTTTTTGCAGCGCGGGATGTGGTATAGGCATAATTGCTCCGTATGATAAAAGTCGCCGGGCGTTACAGCCAGGATAATCATGGAGGTAATATAGTCGTGAAAATTTATGAGATAACCAGGAAGGTTTTCGCACCCATAATGATCAGTTCTGTAGATAAACGTATCCTGCCTGTACTTTCTGTATCTGGTTAGCTCCAGGTGGCTGCATGCGTCATACCACCCACGCCACAGGGAGCGCCTCCCCCCAAAGACATCATTGATATCTCAGGATTTGTGTGAGAATAACTGCTATAAACTTTTAACCAACATTGTCACTCGTACTGGCCTTCGGTAATCTCAAGCAAACATCTGATGTAACAGACTGATATCGTCTACCTCCTTGCCAGTTAAAACAGATAATTTCTCCCGGCATTCCTGCTACCAGCACGTTCAGGGAGAAAAAACTATTATAGAACCTGATAATGGCTTCAGGATCACTGCAATCTACAGCAAAAAATTTGTACAGGTATTTATTAAGCATCAGTGCGAGTATGTGTTCGTAACGCTGCAGGCCACCTCCCCTAAATGGGTGCAGCAGCGAAAAATCTCCTGACAAAAACCAGTCATGAAATCGGCACAGACGAGCCAGAAAGCGCTCCCTGTCACCTGTTAATATCGCATAAAAACTCAGTGCTGCGATCAATTCCAGTAGGAATGGTAACAGACGTTCATACGTTCGTTTTAACGAGATAAAAAGCGCATGTTGTTTTTGCAGGCCCGGACGACGCGATTCTTCAACAAGCAGAGTAAACAGTGGTAACGCCCGGTCCATTCCACTGAAATCAACAGGCCGGGGAACATTGCCATAAAAACGATTCAGTTTAATCGATCCCAGCTTTTCGATTACCGCCTGTAACCCAAAACGTGCTACCAGGCCATCATACAGACTCCCGCTCAGTGGTATAACATCTCCTGTTGCTTTCACACCAGGAGAACCCGCATGCTGCACAGGTATTTTGTCCCCAATCAGTCGGTTGATTAACATGGGCGCAATGATAATATTGGCAGCAGTATTCATTCCGCCTTTACTAACCGGATAGATATGACATAATTCAAGTATAAACAAAGGTACGGGCCTGAGAATATGAGCAGCATCAGGAAAATAGCTGCGCTGATGCTTTGCTTTCCGTTTATGCAGGATAATGAGATCAGCCACATCATCTATAGATGTGACGGAATTTAATCTGAATGGGCTGCGTGCGATTATTGATTCAGTCCGATACCAGTATGAATGTGTGAGTAAATTATTCTGCAGTTTACGTGATGCCAACTGACGGTGGTACATACTGCAGTACTTATCGTTTCTGCTGTCTGCCAGGGAGACACCACAATAAAGACAAGTCATTATCTTCCTCTGTTCTTTATTTTGATGGTTACGACAATATGTCTGATAATGTTTTTCACACAAGCGTAACTTTCCCGCAGGTGTAGTCCTGTATATCCGCTCATTACAATTATTTCGACCGCACTTTGCCATGAGTTATTCATCTCTTTAGTGCTAGCTGTTAATGGTGTGTGTTTAACATTAATAAGATAATGGTAAATGTATTAAATAACATAGAGAACCCCTAACCCCTTCCGTTAATCATCCGTCAGTCTGACTTCCTGACATACTATCCTGAGTTAGCTTCTTCAATTCAGCTCTTCATGAGTCACTGGAGCATATTGTTGAAATGCCGAAATGCTTATGAAAGGTTTTATGCCACAAAAGACCAGAGATTGAATATGCATCATTTTGCATAAAAATATTTATTGCCTTTTCTCCGGCATTCTCTTTCCAACTGATGCCCGGCTCATTTTTCGACCAAAAAAGAAACTGCATACATAGCCACAGCGTAGATTCTTGCTAATATTAGCAAGAATCTACGCAAATAGAGTCATGTAAAAATAATCTCTGGTAATAAAATGAGCACAGACTGCAGTCGGTTGCAAGTGAGCATTATGAATAAAAAATCAAATAACATCCGCGACTAATCAACGCTGGACTACCAGGAAAATACCAAATGTGGTAAATCCAGCTCCACCCTCCCCTGTATTTCAGGGACACTGATATATTTCCCTCCATAAGGGAATAATTGTGTGCTTACATTAAGGTCCATTAGTACACCGTACTGATTCGGAAGTGTAAAATAGACCGGACCTCCTCTCTTGTCCTGGACCGGAAAGATCCGTCGTTGCCAGGTCAACTGCTCCAGAACAGGATTCAGTTTACTGGCCTGTCGGAGATTGTTTGATTTATGTTTCGGCCCATACTGCATGATCTCTGATTTCGGTATGATTATCGTCCCTTTCATCAGCATCCTGTTATGTATCCAGTGATAAACCTCCAGTACATCTTTTTCAAACTGAGACAGACGGGAATTTTTGTAGAATACTTTACATGCCTGCTGGATATACCATTCAATAATTTCATGAGCACACTCAATAAGTGAACGAGATATCGTTTCTTCGGGAGCTTCACTAAAATAGTGAAAAATTGCAGCAAGTCGTAGTGTGTTAGCCCCCGACTTTAGCGCAATATCAGCTATATGTTCCCATGGACCACCTTCTTTTATTTTTTGTTGTACTTCGGCACGTTTCTCCCCCATAAATGCAATTGCCTGTGGAGATAACATTAATTGTTGTTTATCAGTAATGCCACAATAAAAACGTTGTTTCGCCCGTTCCAGTAATTCCCGGACCCTGTTGTCGAACGTTTCAGTAGCTCGGTTCATATAACTGTAATCGCCATCCTTATATTCACAGGTGCCATCAACCCTGGCTATCAGGAAGCGGGCAAGGAAACCACTTCCCCGCCCTGTATCAGGGTGACTGGCAATATATTCATCAAAAATCTCAGGCTGAACCATCAGACAAAACATCAGGCGAAGATTAAGATCACACTCGATGCCTTCCCGCTGATATGAATACGGTGCTCCGTCCCATCCTAGATTAAATATACCAGGATCGTTTTTAGCTCTTGATTTGAAAAATGTCACCGCCTCTTCAGAGAAAATACCTGCTTCAGGGTTATCCTTCAGACTTCTTAGAAGTTCTCCATTTGAGACATCCTGATAAAGGAATTTAAACCTGACAGGTTTATGGGGCTCATTCTGCAGGTGATTTTCCAGTGCCGCACGTTCATCGTCTCCGCTATAGTTCCGATTGATGGCCTGGCGTAAATTTCTTGCCAGGGCTTTTTGGGCTTCCTCCCACAGGGTTATTGCTGTCTTGTATTGTTTCAGCGATTTTGCATATTCTTCGCTGGCCTCTGACGAGAAGTCATAAAACACCTGCATGGCAGGCCTCAGAACCGTGGATTTACCTGCTCCGGATTTTGCCATAACCAGAAAATTCAATACTGCAGGTTCAGGTATCGTTGTATGAACAGGAATAACCTCAACCAGCGGAAGACATGCGAGAGAAGCCGCAGCCAGAAATGTGCTGACAGTAATTTCTACCGGTACTTTCTTATTTACACAGGCTGCAACTATTGCATATCGGATTATCGGTGGAAAACACTTCAGTGGAAGTAGCCGTAATTCGTGTGCATAATTGGATGACACCCGTTGAGCAGGTGTTGTTTCCTGATAATTCTGCTCAAGCAGATTCATGATAATAATCCCTTGTTGTTCAAAAAGTATGGGGGCATGCCCGCGCTGGAACAGCTGACATAACAATCCCCTTGCGGGGTTAATAAGATAAATGTACTGACACCAGTAAGTTATTCTATTCGTTAAATGACAATATTCAGATTTCGTCTCGCTGTATAAATTATCTCCGTTAATACACCAACCAGTATGGTAAATCAGCGATTACTATCACGCTCGTTTAGCCATGCCTCATAGTCACTTTTCCGCCAACGACTGCTGCGACCGATTTTCAACGGTCGGGGAAACAGTCCCCGTTTGATGAGGGAGTAAAAGTACTTATCACTCAGGTTACTGTGGGCGGTGATGTCTTTCATACTGAGCAGAATGTTCTCACCCATCGCAAACTGATTCCGATTCTCAGGGATGGACCTGGCTTGCGGTTCTTTCTGTAAGTTTTCATGCCCGTTGACATGAGAAGTGATAGCTGACTGACGGGAATGGGCCATTTATATTCCTCACTGTAGGTAGCGAGAGCTCTCTGCTCCGCATGGATGAGTAACCTACAGGCCGTCCTGAGGGATTACGACATCATTAGCAAAAAAAATATTTTAACTTTGCTTGCTATATTGACTTTGTTTTTTATATCAACCTGCGTCTTTGGCCTGACATAAACTGGCAAGGAAACAGTATATGTAACGAAGTACGCGACAGATATTTTTGACAGGATCCCAGACTGAACTGATGTTACGGATCCAACTTGCGGTACTGTAAGCCAGTATCGAACAGTGTACTGCACGCTTGTTTTATAAACCTCCTCTTGATCTACATCATTGAAATAAAAGTAATTTAAGGAATAAATCATCTGACAGTCATGAAACTAAACATGAGGCCAGACCGATGGGAAGACCGAAGAAATTAAAACGTTTTCTGCAAATACATGGTGCTACACCGGGAAGTTATTTCTGGCATCAGTTCTGGGCAGATCAAGATACAGAAGATCCCTCCTCGCTGGGCAGCTATGTCGGAAATATATTCAGCGATCTTGAACCGCTGGAGCAGGTGTATATCTGGAAATTAAAAGATGCATTTGATATATGGCTTGATATTCTCCACTCATCGCCCATGCCTGCAGAACCAACTGAATTCCAGAAAGAATTTCGTTCTGAAACAGTTTGGCACTTTATGAACATTAATAAAAAGAAAGTGTACGATTTTCTTTTCAGATATATATTTGAAGGAAAAATAGAAAAGGAAAACATTTCAGATTTACTAGATAAACTGCTTTTTGATGAAGGAACACCATACCCTGATTTTTTTGAAGTTTCATGTTATTTTTATATCATCGCAACACGAATCTTTGCCGACGAAGATTTTGATGTTAAGGAGAACCAGTTTTTTCGCGCGATGTTCGAAGCCATTAATGCCTTAAACATATTTATCTGTAAGCATGAAATACATTTACAGGAAGAAAATAAAGAGCGTCATAAAGAAGCGTCCCGTAAAGGTGGTAAAAATAAATGGATAAAGATCCGCGCAGAAGTAGTCCGGTTACTTACAGAAGAAATCAGGTCTGATCAGTCACCTGGCCGATTTAATGATGGAATTAAATTAACAATATTCTTAACAAAAAAGATTGAAAAATATATTGAAAAAAATAAATTAAACTCTCCAGAAGACTTATTTGATACTATCACTAATTGGTCATCTGAATCGAAATCAGATATCTCTGCGCTTTATAATTTACTGATAAAGTAGTCAACTGGTAAGGTGTTATTAGACTGAACCGTACCGGGAATCTTGGAGACTAAACTCTCAGTGAAAGGAGACCCAAAATGACATCCAAACGAACCAACCGTTATCCACCCGAATTACGTGAACGTGCCGTACGAATGTTGCAAGAACAGCGCAGTGAATATCGCTCTGAATATGCAGCCATCAACTCCATCACCCCCAAAATTGGCTGCAGCCCGGATACCCTCAGGACCTGGCTCCGTCAGCATGAGCGCGATAACGGCATAAGTGATACCGGGCTGGCGCCTGATGAGCGCCAGCGCCTCAAAGAGCTGGAAAAGGAAGTTCGTGAGCTTCGCCGCAGTAACAATATTCTTCGCCAGGCTTCTGCCTATTTTGCCCAGGCGGAGCTCGACCGCCACTGGAAAAAATAATGCCGTTGCTGAATAACCTCAGCAAAGAACACGGGGTCGGGCCGGTATGCAGGGAACTGGATATTGCCCTGTCGACATATTACTGGCACAACCACCAACATCGCTCACCTGCCACACACAGTCAGCACAGGCAAAGTGACTAATCCCTGAAAATCGAAATACAACGGGTGTACGACGAAAACTACAGTGTCTATGGTGCGCGAAAGGTCTGGCGACAGTTACAGCGAGAAGGTATCCGCATAGCCAGATACACAACAGAAAGGCTGATGAAATCAATGGGACTTGCAGGTGTTCTCCGGGGTAAAAAAATCCGCACCACCGTTGGCCGCAAAACAGGAACGCCACAGGACAGGGTAAACCGCCAGTTCGTGGCGGAACGGCCTGACCAGCTGTGGGTGACTGATTTTACCTACGTGAGCACCTGGCAGGGGTTCGTGTATGTCGCGTTCATAATCGATGTATTCGCCGGCGTCATAGTAGGCTGGCGAGTGTCATCACCATGGAGACAGCCTTCGTGCTGGATGCACTGGAACAGGCGCTGTGGTCAAGAAAACCTTCGGGCACGATACATCACAGCGATAAAGGCTCTCAGTATGTCTCACTGGCCTATACGCAGCGGTTGCAGGATGCAGAGCTGCTGGCCTCAACGGGAAGCACAGGCGACTCATATGACAACGCAATGGTGGAGAGTATTAATGGTTTGTACAAAGCGGAGGTGATACACCGCCAGGGCTGGAAATGCCGCTCAGAAGTGGAGCTGGCAACGCTGGCGTGGGTGGACTGGTATAACAATCGCAGGTTACTGGAACGGCTGGGCCACATCCCCCCATCTGAAGCAGAAAAAGCGTATTACGATTCCATCGGGAATAAGGATCTGGCAGCCTGACTTCCCGGACTCAAATCTCTCCAGGAAAACCGGTACGGTTCAATTATCAATTCGTAGTTTATCATTTAGCAGACTATCTCTGTGTTGCAGCAATGCTCTCAGCTTCCGGACCTCTTCCTCAGGGGGCATCCAGGCCTCCGGTTGCTTCAGGCAACCATAAAATGCCAGGACATAAGCGTCTACCGCATCTGTTTTTGTAAAGATCCCCATTGCTTTAGCAAATTCGCGACTGCGGCAGGGGTTTATCACGGATGTCAGAATCCCCATTTGATGAAAGCCACAGGCGAGATATTCATGATAAATACCAGTGGCCTCCATAATTACGTGGGCCTGACTGAGTTAACACTTCAGGAGTATTAGCCATTTAGCCAGGTTCTGTGCGGAATCCTGACCGTTTGATAAAGTTTTGGTCTTACGACTACCTTTGCAGCCCTCAGCGAGAAGGCAAACATCGAGAGAGCGCTTACTGACATCAATACCAACGTAGTGCATAATCTTCTCCTTTCACCGTAACCATCACGCCCGTTTCACTTGTACATGCAGAGTTGATGCTCTTGGTAACCGTTCAATGTTTATGCTGGCGTGAAAGGTGAAACAGAGGGCTTTAACTCAACCACAAAGTTGATCTTTGATGTTCCCTCTATGGAGCTCACTCTGTTTCATGTGATGGTAGCTACTCACCACACTAGGAAAGATACAAGTACCCTTTAAGTGATCTACTATTCTGCACAACTATTTTGAATGCTTTATTTACGATATAATCAATTTATACAGAATGAATTAAAATTTATAAGGAAATATAACAATGTATTAGCTCAATTACCTTATACGCCTGAATGGGATGGTGACAGCTATGCTTACCATAAATTTTTAGTGTAAGATGTAGTTCAAGGACTTTCTGATGGCGATATATTAGAGAGGATTGTAGTAGCTGTAGTGACTGGGGGAGTCGTGATAAGAAAAATGTGTTCCATGAAAAGCTAGTATTTTCAGACGATTGACTGGTTCTACATAAGTAGTACATAACTATCGTTTTACTGCATGGTTAAGATCTGGATGAACATTTTCGCATTTTTTGCTGATTTGTAATTAACCATTTGATTATAAATGACTTTAATTTTTTACTGTACATATAAACAGTATTAAGCGATACTAAGTCATGAGTGAAAGTTAGAGTTGAAAAAATGAAAGAAATTGATATCAAATTGAAAATTGTAGAGTTTCTTTTAAACTCTGAACCCGCTGATACATACCTAGCTGCTGAAGTTAGATTTAGTTTCGGGTCAAGACGTGCTGATATCGTTTCAATTTCATCGGATGTTGCAACTGTTTATGAAATAAAAAGCGAAAAAGATTCAGTTGAAAGACTTGTTTATCAAATAGATAGTTATAAAGAATATTTTGATTATTGTTATATAGTTTGTGTGAATCAAAATTTAGATACGGTCAGGAAGAAAATTAGCACGAATGTAGGTATTATTGTCGTGGATGACATTAGCGTTAAGAGAATTAGAAAAGCAAAGCGTATTGCCCGGCAAGAAAAATTATGTTTAGCGAGCACTATACCAGTGAATGAATTGAAAAAGATCGTTATGAATAAAAAAAAGCTATCAAAATACGAGTTATGTGTTTCGTTAGCTAATGAAAAATCCCTCGCGGAAATAAAGAGCTTATCGAGAAAGTTTTTATTGAATAATATCATGAAAAATTTTGATATTTTTCATGATGAAATTGGTGACATTTTATCACCAGATGACATTCTAACAATAACAAGAATGCCTCCTGGTAGAATATTAAGAGTTTCTTAATAGAACACGACTTGACATGAAATAATTCATTCTTACCGCAATCCAAAAAGATGGACTTATACCCGAAGGTGTATTTTTGGCTGCAAGACTAATTTCATGATCAGCCCATATTCCAATTGGTGTATACCGTACATCTTTTACCATCATTGCTGCACACAACGGATAACTTCCGGCGTCTCTTCTATACCTTTTATAGATAAACTTATCCTCCAAAGAAATATCTATTCTTGGTACAAAAGTCCCTCCTTTCATTTCAATTTGCTCAATATTAATTGAAGCATAATCACCATATTTTACTTGATAGTCTTCGCTAATTTTATTGAATATTTTTTCTTCTAAAATAGGTATTTCACCTCGGTCATCGTGCCCATACTTAATCGGACTAGAGGGGAATGATGTACAAGCAATGATAACGTCTTCAATTTTATCATTAAACATTTCTAGATCACTACAAGCATTTGAGAAATACTCTTCTTCTTTATCAGTAGCTCCTTCAACCTGGCCTGCATCTAAAATAACATAAAATTTACTATCATCTTGTAAACTATCGGCGACAGGTTTAATAAAAATAGAATAATCATCTAAATCGTGTGGAAGGCGTAATGCCAGCATTTTTTTTGTTTTTGTTATTTCGCTAACAAAACTCCGTACTTCAGAAAAATCTTCATCATCATAGATGTGTATCATTGGAATAATGTTCAAATGGCTATAAAGATTGATGAAGTATCTCCATTCATAATAACCATCTTTTTCATCAACGAGCTGTCGGATTTGATCGTTAATATATTTCTCATTTGATGTTAAATCTAAAATAAAAGGTCTTTCTCCCTGAATATCTTTGATAGTCAGCATTCTACGATGAATGTCTCCATCTGGAGCAATTTTGGCTTTTCGTGACTTTGTTAGCTCATAAATTGGTAGAATATGATCAAATACTCCTGAAGAGAGTTTTGACACCGCTTTTAACTCAGCGTCCCGAGTCTTCATAATTGGAAAGTAATTGAATTTTTTCATGATTTATAAATTATGTCCACTGAAGCCTAATTGTTGAGCACGGATTCTCACAGCCATTGAAGACACTTGGAAATGTGCTGCTATATCAGCCACTTGATTTGATTTTTCTTCTATAAACTTACTGAATTCAATCTCTGGCATTAATAATTCGGCTGCGAATCTATTTGCTTCAGCTTCCATTTTATTTGTTTCTTCATTTCTAAAGAAAACCGTGTCTGTAAAACTATTTCTATTGAGAGTATGGCGAATAAAGTGGCCTAGTTCATGGGCAATAGTGAAGCGTTGGCGATGCGGATGGTGTAAAGAGTTTACCGTCATTACCCAATTGCCGCTTTTCCCTTGTTTGAGAGAACCCGACTCTTCTCCTTTCATCGGCTCTAGTCGCATTGTAATACCTAACAAATTGGTTAGTCTTGAGACATCTAAAGGGCTTGTTTCAATATTGTTCTTCTTAGCAAAAACAATAAGCTCTGAAGCCGTTGTCATATCAATGTCTTGGCCGTTTATTACACTACTACTTTTTAATTTCTTAGTCATAAACGCCATTTAATTTCTCCTTCCTAAGATAAAGTTGCTGCCATCTTCATCTGAGGTATCTTTTAAAGAAATACTTTCAGCAATTAATTTAAGATTCCTTTTTAAACCATCTAGTTCTTGCTCAAGTTTCTCAAATGACTGATTGTGTTCTTGTTGGCTAAGCTTAATCTCGTCAATTGAACTAATTTGAGCTAGTAAATCAAATTGTACAGGCTCAATCTTTTCGTATAAAATTTTCTTTATTTCTTTTTCAAATTTTGAACTTTCTACATATTGGTTTACTTCAACAACAGCAATATCTCTTGCTTCTTCTTTTGCTTTTGCTGTAGAAGAGTTTTTAATAATAAGAAATGAAAATGCAGCTACTATCCCATTGAGTGCAATGAGCACAGTAATAATTGTTTGATATAAATTACTTTGGAAAGACCAAAAATCGTCCAGACTTAAAAGGGTTCCATCAGTGACCATCTTGCCGATGTTCTGTAAAATTTTGGGATCAGAAATTATATCGGGCTTTTTAAGCACAAAATTATCAGCGAACCCAATGTAAGAGTAAAAACTTGGGCGTAGAACTAAATAGAAAATGAAAAGCCAAAAAAAACTAGTTACTAAGGTGCAGAAAGCAATAGATAGAAAAGTAATCCATTTACTATGATGGCAAAGTTTTGGCTTAGGGTTTAAACCTCCGTGTTGAGCTTTATCTTTTATCGACATTCTCTACCTCATTAGGCCTGCCCATGCCATATCCTCTCTATTCTTGTGTATGATACCAGATATTGGTGACTGCACGTCCACGCCTCGCTCTTGTGAAAATGTGACCTCCGTTGCATTGTGGCTTAAAAATCAATCTAGTAAAAGATGTTTTCAAGCCAATTCGATGCCTCAAGTTACTATATCTCTGACACTTGTGGCACTCAAGTTTGTTATAAACGAAGCATACCACTCATCATCTCTTTCCTTCCATCCAGATACTGCGCATGGTTATAAGCCCCACAAATCGCATTCTTCTCTACATGAGCAAGCTAAGTTTCAATCTATGCCGAGTCAAAACCTTCTTCATGTAGAATGGTACTCATTGTGTGACGAAACCATGCCCGTCAGCTTTCCTTTGAGATCGGCTTAGTACGATCATTACGTCCGATGAATACAAGCGAATATTGCCCAGTAATAGGTTTCAGTGGCTCAAAGAGTGCCATTACCTGATCTGACATAGGTACAATATCCTAGCAGTTACTTTTAGCGCCCATGATGCCCCACAGAAGACAGGCACTGAAAGCGCATCCAAGATTAGCGGTGGTCAGAATGGCGCTTTGGCCTGACATTTATGCGCTTGTTAACCGACGCCGAAACCAGTCCAACTATTTCATCAAATCACTGGGATCACCAGCGTCCCCCCAAGGTTTGAACATACAAGGGAGAACATGGCGGAGGTCGAACACCACCATTAGCCGTAGGTGTATCCAGAGCCAAAGGCCCCCCGAAACTCTCGGTTTTAGGATCGCCGAATTCATTGCATAATGTTAATATTACCGCCAATTTTTTAGCGTTCTGATTCCTTCTGTGAATCAACATATTGAGCTTTCATGAGAGCCGAACGTTCAGAACCAACAATGCACAGCATTGATAAGAAGAAAGGAAGATATGTCTAGGCTGACTGATTTAATTGCCAAAGCGAAGGCCAAAGACCCGCAATTGGGTGCTGACCTGGATCGGGAAATCAAGATCCTGTCATCACGACTTCCCTTTGGTCTTAATTTCGAACGACATAGCCCTGAAGTTGTTGAGTTGCCATTGCGGCCCATTCGCAAGGGAGACAAGGTACGCGCTCTGCCAGAGCGTGAGCCCACTAAGAAAGATGATCAACGGTTGTGGCAGGTTAAAGCCATCCACAAGGCGAAGAAGGTCGCTGATCTCGAGTTGCTGGGCGCGGCTGATGTCGAGACTCAGACTGTAGCGCTGAGCAACCTTGTAGTTATAGCTGAATTTCGTGACACGATCTGGCCAGGTCTGGTTAGTACGGGAAAAGTGCAACACGGTGGAGACAAGCCTTTCCATTCAGTCATCAATGGCGAGAACTATCATGTGTTGAAGGCGTTGACTTATACGCATAGGGGTAAAGTGGACGCTATTTATATCGACCCACCTTATAACACAGGGGCTAAGGACTGGAAATACAATAACGATTATGTTGAGAAGGACGACTTATATCGACATAGCAAGTGGCTGGCTTTTATGGAACGACGCCTTCTAATTGCAAAAGAATTGCTCAACCCTGCTGATTCTGTACTTATAGCCACTATCGATGAAAAGGAATATCTGCGTTTCGGTTTGTTATTGGAGCAGACTTTCCCTGAAGCGCGTATTCAAATGCTAAGCAGTGTCATCAACCCAAAGGGGGTTCCCCGCGATGGATTCGCCCGTGTAGACGAATACATTTTTGTTGCTCAATTTGGAACATGCACTGTTTTCGGAGATGTGAAAGAAGGTAGTGCAGGAAAAGAAGTTCGTTGGCGAGGACTGACTAGGACTGGTGCAAATGGGATCCGCAGTAAATCTCCCGGTGCTTTTTATCCGATCTTTTTTAATAAAGATGGGAAAATTGAAAAGATCGGAGATTCGCTCCCGATTGATCAATCAATTCGTTCTGTGCATGTACCGGAAGGATTGGTAGCTGTTTGGCCGACTCCTCGCCCCGATGGTGAAGATGGTCGCTGGTCTGTTGTGCCCGAAACACTACGAGACCTTATGCGAATTGGTGCTGTGAGAACAGGGAAAGTTGATATTGAGAAAGGCAGATTCCCAATATTTTACCTGACTTCAGAGCAGCTAGCTGCAATTGATTCGGGTGAGTTGGAAGTCAAGGGTAAGACACCTGATGGCGTTCTGCGCGTGTATTTCAAGGAGGACGGTGGAAGAGTTTCAGCACCTAGAACCATTTGGGATAAAGTTAGCCATAGCGCAAGTGAACATGGTTCGATGTTGCTGCGAGCTTTACTTCCCGGTCGGAAATTCCCTTTCCCGAAATCTCTCTATGCAGTTGAGGACGTACTGAGGCTCTTTGTTACGAACAAACCTAAAGCTATCATTCTAGACTTCTTCAGTGGCTCCGGTACGACTGCCCATGCTGTAATGCGCCTTAACCGCCAAGACGGTGGTCGCCGTCAGTGTATCTCGGTTACCAATAATGAGGTCGCCGCTGACGAACAAAAAAAACTACGCGAACAGGGTTCTCGCCCCGGTGACTCTAATTGGGAGAAATGGGGTATTTGTGACTACATCACTAAACCACGCGTACAGGCTGCCATCACAGGCAAGACTCCTGAGGGCGAACCAATTAAAGGCGACTACAAGTTTACCGACGAATTCCCAATGTCTGAAGGGTTCGAGGAAAACGCCGAGTTCTTTACTCTGACTTACGAAGCTGAAAAGTCGGTTAGCCATAACCTTGCCTATGCACGCATTGCGCCGTTGCTGTGGTTACGCGCAGGTGCACGCGGCAAACGTATTGACACACTGCCTGTTGAAGGATGGGCGGTGGTAGATACCTATGGCCTGCTGTCAGTCGTAGATCAGGCTACGCCTTTCATTGAAGCCATTAGCCACGCCAGTGACGTACGAGTAGCCTTTATCGTCACTGACGATGACCGCCACTTCCAAGCTGTCACCAGACGTCTGCCAAAAGGTGTTGAGCCGGTACGTTTGTATGAATCGTACCTGACCAATTTCAGCTTCACCAGTGGGGAATTAACAGAATGAAGTTCACTCTCAAAGACTACCAGCGTGATGCTGTACGTGATTCGCTGGTGAATCTCAGAAAAGCCCGCCGTTTCTGGCATAACGAAAATGACAAGAGCGCCTTCTCCTTAACGGCTGTGACCGGTGCGGGTAAGACCGTCATGGCTGCCGCTGCGTTTGAAGCATTGTTTCATGGCGACGACGAGTTTAATTTCGATGCCGATCCTGGCGCGGTAGTAATCTGGTTCAGTGACGATCCTGCACTGAACGAGCAAACCCGCTTTCGCTTGATGGAAGCCAGTGACCGTATCAACTACAACGATATGGTTGTGGTTGAACATCCTTTCAGTCGGCGCAAATTTCAGGCTGGAAAAATCTACTTCCTTAACACGCAGAAGTTTGGCAAAAAAAGCCTGCTGGTACGCGGGTTCGATGATAAAGGCGGGCTCTTCGAAGCAGCTCCTGATGCACAGGCTTATACACTATGGGATACCATCCAGAACACCATTGAAGACCCGGATCTAACCCTCTATCTGGTGCTGGACGAAGCGCACAGAGGTATGGGTTCGTCAACGGCTTCCAGTGAAGCTGCTAAGAGTACTATTGTGCAACGTCTAATCAATGGTTCGGCTGGAGTGAAAGGTATTCCAGTAGTATGGGGTATTTCTGCCACAGTTGAACGTTTCGACAATGCTATTGCCAATGCCGGTCATCATGTCAAACTGCCGAACGTGGTGGTTGACTCAGCTAAAGTGCAGGAATCGGGACTTATCAAGGACGATATCATTCTTGGTGTACCGGATGAAGCCGGAGACTTCGATACTGTCTGGGTACGCCGTGCTGCCGACAGACTCAGGGAAGTGACCGATGCCTGGGCAGATTATGCAAAACAGCAGGAAACTGTGCGCGAAGTAGTACCGCTGATGGTATTCCAGGTACCCAATACGCCTGACCCGAACGAAGTGGGGCGTTGGCTGGATACGCTATTCTCTCGTTACCCTGAATTGCCCGTTGACAGTGTTGCTCATGTTTTCGGTGAACATACCACACAGCGTTTCGGCCAATATCAGGTACCTTATATTGAACCGCAGCGAGTGCAGGAATCAACTTGGGTGCGTGTACTGATTGCTAAAGATGCCATCAGCACTGGCTGGGACTGCCCGCGTGCAGAAGTAATGGTTTCCTTCCGTGCAGCCAGCGACAGGACGCATATTACACAATTGCTGGGGCGTATGGTACGTACTCCACTGGCAAGACGTATTCCGGGTAATGAGCGCTTAAACTCAGTAGAATGCCTGCTGCCCAAGTTTAATACTAATACCGTGAGGGATGTCGTCAATACCTTGTTTAAGGGCGATGATACATCTCCTCCGAGCGGACGTATCCTGGTAAACCCTGTGGAGATGAAGCCTAACCCGGCGGCTTCAGCTGCCGTATGGGAAGTATTTGAAGCGCTACCTTCACAAACCCGACCACAGAAAGGAGCCAGACCAGCCAGACGTCTGACCGCGCTGGCACAGGAACTGGTTGATGACGGCATTCTTGATGGGGCAGTCAGGAAAGCCCATGCTGCTTTGCACGCTGTCCTGGACAAATTCCAGACAGAAAATGCTGAAAAAATCAAAAACAAGCGCAATGCAGTACTCGTAGTGGATGGTAAAGCGGTGGTTGCCAGCCTGAAGAACAAAGCAATGACCTTCAACGAATTCTGGGAGGAGGCGGACGTAGCGGTGATTGATGACGCCTACCGGCGTGCAGCCCGAATCTTCAGCCCGGATGTTTCACGTACCTATGTCGAATATCTGGCCGATAAGGTCGCGGATCGAGAAGAGGATGCTGAGGAGTATCTGGAAGCAATCATGGAAGCTCGTGTGACCGTTGCTGGTTTGGGGCTAGTGATGGAGGTGCAGGATTACTTCGATGCCGAGGCTGATAAACTGGCGAAGGCATGGCTGGCTGAGTACACGCAGCAGATCAAATCCTTGAAAGATGAGCGTAAAGAGGCTTATCGTCAAATTGTCGAAATGAGTACCGAACCGCAGGATGTGGATCTGGTCAGGCCAGAGAACAAGTTTGAAATGACCAGGGCGCGTGAAGGCGAGAAGGAAACTGACCTTCCTGTCTGGAAACACCATTTGTTGTGTGACGAAAGCGGGAACTATCCGGCTCAGTTGAACCATTGGGAAACCACGGTTTTTGAGATTGAAACCAAACGTGAAGGATTTGCTTTCTGGTATCGAAATCCACAATACACAGGGCAGTCGTCACTAGGAATCGCTTATGTTGAAGCCGAACAGTACAAAATTGTTCGTCCCGATTTCCTGTTTTTTGCCGAACAGGATGGCGAAATGATTGTGGACCTGGTAGATCCACATGGCCTGCATCTGGCTGATGCCTTGCCTAAACTGAAAGGACTGGCGCTATATGCCGAACACCATCCTGATGCTTATAGGCGAATCGAATCCGTCGCCGAAGTAAAAGGTAAATTACGTGTGTTAGATTTGAAACGGCAAGATGTACGCAATGCTATAGCTGTAGCTGAAAATGCAGAATCATTATTCAGTAGCAATTTTGCTGGCTATTATCAGTAACCTATTGGTAATAAGTAAACGTAATGGCCTTTTATTCATAAAAGGCCATTTTAGATGCCCCAATTAATTACCCTTAACCCCGATTTACCTTCGCATAATCAAACGGCGTAATCGCTCTTTCCCGGTTCGCATCCAGAAAATCCGCCCACCACTGCAACATCAGTTTGCGCTCATCCAGATGTTCCGCTTTATGGATATACGCCGCCCGCACCGAATTGCGCTCCATATGGCTCATCTGGCGCTCCACCGCATCCTTCGACCATAGCCCTGACTCAATCAACGAACTACAAGCCATTGTACGGAAGCCGTGGCCGCAAATTTCAACTTTAGTGTCATAACCCATAACCCGCAGAGCACTGTTGACCGTGTTTTCACTCATGGGCTTGCGTGGATCGTGATCGCCAATGAAAATCAACTCGTGTTCCCCGCAAAACTGTTTTATCTGCTTCAGGATTGCCAGCGCCTGCTTTGAAAGCGGCACCAGATGAGGTGTACGCATCTTTGATCCTCGCTGAGAATGTTTCACGCCGGGAATAGGCGCTCGCTCAGGCGGGATGGTCCACATTGACGTTTCAAAATCGATCTCTGACCAGCGAGCAAAACGCAGCTCACTGGATCGAATAAAGATAAGCAAAGTGAGTTCCGTTGCCCAACGGGTTAGCGGCCTGCCGGTATAGCCGTCTATTTTCTGAAGTAATTCAGGGATGCGCTTTAATTCCAGCGCCGGGCGATGTTGTCGATTGCCAGATGCGACGGCTCCAGCCATCTCCTGCGCCGGGTTGTAATCAATCAACCCGCTTTGAACCGCATAACGCATGATGGCCGTGGTGCGCTGTTGAAGACGGGAGGCCACTTCAAGACGGCCTGATGTCTCGACGGCTTTAATGGGAATTAACAGATCGCGGGTGCCCAGTTCAGCAATATTGCGAGAACCAATTGCCGGGAAGATATTGTCCTCCAAGCTCTTTTTTACGCGATTAGAATGATCTTCCGACCATTTTTGGTTGGTCACGAGCCACTCTCTGGCAACCTTCTCGAAAGTAATAATCTCTTTCGCCTGCTCTTCTTTCGCAGCACGTTTATGCTCACGAGGATCGATACCAGCAGCTACCAGCTTTCTGGCTTCTTCCCTTTTCTTCCTGGCATCCGCCAGTGAAATTTCAGGATAGACACCGAACGCCATCAAATGCTGTTTACCGCCAAAACGGAAACGAAATCGCCAATACTTGGAACCGTTGGGTTTTACAAGTAAAAACATGCCGTCACCGTCAACAAGTGAATACTCTTTCTCCTCAGGTTTCGCAGAACGAACTTTAGTATCCGTTAGGGCCATAATGGTCCTCCTTCCATTGGTATTTCGTGAGTATACAAGCAATATCGAATCGACAAATATACTCATTAGTATACTCACAAGCTTGTTGATGTGGGTTGAGTTAGGTTGACTTCAGTTGAGGAGAGAATCGTGGAAAGCCTTGTGTGGCGCGGATTTCAGACATAAAAAAAGACCTCAATTGAGGTCCATTTACATGCTTTTGGTGCCGAAGGCCGGACTCGAACCGGCACGTATTTCTACGGTTGATTTTGAATCAACTGCGTCTACCGATTTCGCCACTTCGGCACTGAAGAGGTATGCGGAAAACGTTGTGGATTATACCTGTAGCACGCAACCATGCAAGCGCTAGCGTGTGTCTTCTCCGCTAAGTGTCGAAAAAACCAGCATGCCCCCACCTCGCCGTCTTCTTAATCCCCCCTTCTGCAAAGCGACGCCGTTTTTCATGCTCTACACTTTTCTGTTCAACACCACACTGAGGGAAACACGATGTCGATGATTAAAAGCTATGCCGCAAAAGAGGCGGGTAGCGAACTCGAACTCTTTGAATACGATGCAGGCGAACTCAAGCCGGAGGATGTCGAGGTGCAGGTCGATTACTGCGGTATCTGCCATTCCGATTTGTCGATGATCGACAACGAGTGGGGATTCTCTCAGTATCCACTGGTTGCCGGACATGAGGTGATTGGTCGCGTGGCCGCCCTCGGTAGCGCGGCGCAGGCGAAAGGCCTGAAGATCGGCCAGCGCGTGGGGATTGGCTGGACGGCGCGCAGCTGTGGTCACTGCGATGCTTGTATCAGCGGTAATCAGATCAACTGCCTGGAAGGAGCGGTGCCCACCATTCTTAATCGCGGCGGCTTTGCCGAGAAGCTGCGCGCAGACTGGCAGTGGGTGATCCCGCTTCCAGAAAGCATCGATATTGAATCCGCCGGTCCGCTGCTGTGCGGCGGTATCACGGTGTTTAAACCGCTGCTGATGCACCACATCACTGCCACGAGCCGCGTTGGGGTGATCGGTATTGGCGGACTGGGACATATCGCTATCAAGCTGTTGCATGCAATGGGATGTGAAGTCACCGCGTTCAGCTCTAACCCGGCGAAAGAGAAAGAAGTGCTGGGGATGGGTGCCGATAAAGTGGTGAACAGCCGCGATCCGCAGGCATTAACGGCGCTGGCAGGCCAGTTCGATCTCATTATCAACACCGTCAATGTCGATCTCGACTGGCAACCCTACTTCGAAGCGCTGGCTTACGGCGGCAACTTCCATACCGTCGGCGCGGTACTGAAGCCGCTACCGGTCCCTGCCTTCACGTTGATTGCCGGCGATCGCAGCGTCTCCGGTTCGGCGACTGGTACACCGTATGAACTGCGTAAGCTGATGAAGTTTGCCGGACGCAGCAAAGTCTCGCCAACCACCGAACTGTTCCCGATGTCGAAAATCAACGAGGCAATCCAGCACGTGCGCGATGGTAAAGCCCGCTACCGTGTGGTGCTGAAAGCCGATTTCTGACAGTCTGACTCAGCGCTTCTCAACTCAGAGTGAGGTGCTGAGTCGCTCTCGTGCCTGGCGAAACGCCAGAACCGCCTGTTGGCACTGCGCCGTCACATTCTCAATGTCATGATTAATGTCGATACGCGCAATATCGGCTTCCTCCGCCAATGGACACTCCAGCGCCTCAAACTGACTTTTCAGCAAACCGACCGGCATAAAATGCCCTGCCCGACGCTGCATCCGTTCCAGGATAATATCGTAGTCGCCATCCAGCCAGAGAAAATGCACGTTAGGACTGCCCTTACGTAAAAAATCGCGATACTGCTTTTTTAATGATGAGCACACAATAAACCCGGTCTCATTCTTTTTATACAGACTATAAGACACATCATTTAAGCGTTCTAACCACGGCAGTCTGTCTTCGTCGGTTAATGGTATTCCCTGGGACATTTTATCAATGTTTTTGGCAGGATGGAGATCGTCACCATCAATAAACTTCGCCGATAATAATGCCGCCACCTTACTACCAATTAACGATTTACCACTTCCTGAAACGCCCATCAAAATATAGCTTTCCCCGGCCATGTAAAACCCTCTGCGTCATATTTCATGGCGCGATATTACGCCTGCACAATCGGCAATTTCACGCTTTTTTGTTTCCATAGATGAGAATTATAAAGCGCATCACGTTATGCGTAACATTGTAGTGTAACAATTTTCGAGTGTGATCTAACTCACAAATAAGGACAATTAAAACCGTTTAAATGCACCGGAGATGAAGACCTGACCCAGTGAGGCATTTATGGAAGTGAAAACTCAATCCTGCGTTGTCGCGGGTAAGCGCTCTGTTGCCGTAACACAACAGAATATAGAATGGAATAATAAAGGCACGCTCGTAAAAATAACCCGCGGAGGAATTTGCGGTTCCGACTTACATTATTATCAGGAAGGTAAAGTCGGTAATTTTACCGTCAAAGCACCGATGATTTTAGGCCATGAAGTTATTGGTAAAGTGGTCCATAGCGATTCAGAAACATTACGCGAAGGGCAGTCGATTGCCATTAATCCGTCTAAACCATGCGGTCATTGTAAATACTGTCTTCAACATGAAGAAAACCAGTGCACTGAAATGCGCTTTTTTGGCAGTGCGATGTATTTTCCGCACGTCGACGGCGGCTTTACCCAGTTTAAAACGGTCGATACCGCCCAGTGTATTCCTTACCCGGAACAGGCGGACGAAAAGGTCATGGCCTTTGCTGAACCGCTGGCCGTTGCCATCCATGCTGCGCATGAGGCTGGCGATCTACAGGGTAAGAAAGTGTTTATCTCCGGCGTCGGCCCCATCGGTTGCCTGATCGTCAGCGCGGTGAAAACGCTGGGTGCAGCGGAAGTGGTCTGTGCCGATGTCAGCCCCCGTTCGCTATCGCTGGCTCAACAAATGGGCGCGGATACGCTGGTTAATCCCCAGCATGACGCGCTCGACCAGTGGAAAACGGAGAAGGGCTATTTCGATATCAGTTTCGAGGTCTCCGGTCATCCCTCCTCCATTACCACCTGTCTGGAAGTCACCCGCGCAAAAGGGGTGATGGTGCAGGTTGGTATGGGTGGTGCCGTTCCGGACTTCCCGATGATGATGCTGATCGGCAAAGAGATCGCCCTGAAAGGCTCGTTCCGCTTTACCACTGAATTTAACACCGCAGTCTCCTGGCTGGCGCATAACGTTATCGATCCGCTGCCGCTACTGAGTGCGGAATATCCGTTTACCGACCTGGAACAGGCGCTGATTTTCGCCAGCGACAAAACCCAGGCGGCGAAAGTTCAGCTCGTCTTTGAGAATGAAAAATAAGGAATAACATCATGAACGATCTTTTTTCACTGGCAGGTAAAAATATTCTGATCACCGGTTCCGCCCAGGGGATCGGTTATTTGCTGGCAACGGGTCTTGGTCAGTATGGTGCGCAGATTATCGTCAACGATATTACGTCAGAGCGGGCAGAAGCCGCGGTTGCTAAACTGCAGCAGGAAGGGATCCGTGCCGTTGCCGCTCCTTTTAACGTGACGCATAAACAGGATATTGACGCCGCAATTGATCATATCGAAAAAGATATTGGCCCGATTGATGTGCTGGTCAATAACGCCGGGATCCAGCGCCGCCACCCATTTACCGAATTCCCTGAGCAGGAATGGAACGACGTGATCGCCGTTAACCAGACCGCCGTGTTCCTCGTCTCCCAGGCGGTAACCCGCCGAATGGTGGAGCGCCAGGCCGGGAAAGTGATCAACATCTGCTCAATGCAAAGTGAACTGGGTCGCGACACCATCACCCCGTACGCCGCCTCGAAAGGTGCGGTGAAGATGCTGACTCGCGGTATGTGCGTTGAACTGGCGCGCCATAACATCCAGGTTAACGGCATCGCACCGGGGTACTTCAAAACGGAAATGACTAAAGCGCTGGTGGAAGATGAAGCCTTCACCTCATGGTTATGCAAACGTACCCCTGCCGCCCGCTGGGGCGATCCGCAGGAGCTGATTGGCGCGGCGGTATTCCTCTCCTCCAAAGCCTCGGACTTCGTCAACGGACATCTACTGTTCGTCGACGGCGGCATGCTGGTCGCAGTGTAACCACTGAACAACCCTACGCAGCGCGCCAGCGCTGCCTTTTTGGCACACATAAGAGATAAGATTATGCCATTAATCATAATTGCGGCAGGCGTCGCGCTGCTTCTGGTCCTGATGATTGGCTTTAAAGTCAATGGCTTCATCGCCCTGGTCCTGGTCGCAGCCGTCGTGGGATTCGCCGAAGGGATGGACGCACAGGCCGTTTTACATTCCATTCAAAACGGGATCGGCGGCACGCTCGGCGGGCTGGCGATGATCCTCGGTTTTGGCGCAATGTTGGGAAAATTGATTTCTGATACGGGGGCCGCGCAGCGCATCGCGACCACCCTGATCGGGACGTTTGGTAAAAAGCGCGTACAGTGGGCGCTGGTCGTCACCGGACTGGTCGTTGGGCTGGCGATGTTCTTCGAAGTCGGCTTTGTACTGCTGCTGCCGTTGGTATTTACGGTGGTGGCCTCATCCGGTTTGCCGCTGCTGTATGTCGGCGTGCCGATGGTCGCTGCCCTTTCGGTCACCCACTGCTTCCTGCCACCGCATCCGGGACCGACAGCCATTGCGACGATTTTTGAAGCCAGCCTCGGCACCACGTTGCTGTACGGGTTTATTATCACCATTCCTACGGTGATTGTCGCAGGCCCACTGTTTTCAAAACTGCTGACCCGCTTTGAAAAAGCTCCGCCGGAAGGATTGTTTAACCCGCACCTGTTCACCGAAGAGGAGATGCCGTCCTTCTGGAACAGTATCTTTGCGGCGGTGATCCCCGTCATACTGATGGCCGTTGCTGCCGTCTGTGAAATTACACTGCCCAAAACCAACTCGGTACGGGTATTCTTTGAGTTTATCGGGAACCCTGCCGTCGCGCTGTTTATCGCCATCGTGCTGGCGATTTTCACTCTAGGCCGACGCAATGGCAGGACGATTGAACAGATCATGGATATCGTCGGTGACTCTATCGGTGCCATCGCCATGATTGTGTTTATCATCGCCGGTGGCGGCGCGTTTAAACAGGTTCTGGTGGACAGCGGCGTGGGTCAGTATATCTCGCACCTGATGACCGGCACCTCGTTGTCGCCGCTGCTGATGTGCTGGACAGTGGCCGCGTTACTGCGTATTGCACTGGGATCGGCGACCGTCGCCGCGATCACGACCGCTGGCGTGGTATTGCCGATCATTAACGTCACCCATGCCGATCCGGCGTTGATGGTGTTGGCGACCGGGGCCGGTAGCGTAATCGCTTCGCACGTAAACGATCCGGGATTCTGGCTGTTCAAGGGCTACTTTAACCTCAGCGTCGGTGAAACGCTGCGGACGTGGACCGTGATGGAAACGCTGATTTCAATCATGGGACTGCTGGGCGTGCTGGCACTGAATGCGGTTCTGCATTAAGGCGTGATTAACCACCGGGGGGCGATGTCGCCGCCGCTCCCCGGTACCGGAGAGAAGATGAGGAACCACAGAATTTCTTTGCAGGACATCGCCACGCTCGCGGGCGTAACCAAAATGACGGTGAGCCGCTATATCCGCTCGCCGAAAAAGGTCGCAAAGGAAACTGGCGAGCGTATCGCGCAGATCATGGAGGAGATCAACTACATCCCGAACCGTGCGCCAGCCATGTTGCTGAACGCGCAAAGCTACACGCTTGGCGTGCTCATTCCCTCCTTTCAGAACCAGCTCTTCGCCGACATTCTTGCCGGTATCGAATCGGTGACATCCGACCATAACTACCAGACGCTGATTGCCAACTACAACTACGATCGTGAGTCGGAAGAAGAGTCGGTGATCAATCTGCTCTCCTACAATATCGACGGCATCATTCTTTCCGAGAAGTATCACACCCTGCGCACGGTGAAATTCCTGCGCTCGGCGGCCATTCCCATTATCGAGCTAATGGATATTCAGGGCGATCGGCTGGATATGGAAGTCGGGTTTGATAACCGCCAGGCGGCATTTGATATGGTCAGCACCATGCTGGATAAACGCCAGCGGCGCAAAATTCTTTATCTCGGCTCGAAAGACGATATCCGTGATGAACAGCGTTTTCGCGGTTACTGCGATGCGATGACGCGGCGAGGCCTGACGCCGCTGCGCGTGAACCCGAAAGCGATCTCGTCGATTCGTCTGGGCATGCAACTGATGCGAGACGCGCTGATTGCCCACCCGGATTTAGACGGTGTGTTTTGCACCAATGATGATATTGCGATGGGCGCGCTGCTGTTTTGCCGGGAACGCGACCTGTCCGTGCCGGAACAGGTCTCCATTGCCGGTTTCCACGGTCTGGAGATGGGCCGACAGATGATCCCAAGTCTTGCCAGCGTCATCACCCCCCGCTTTGACATTGGCCGCATGGCGGCGCAGATGTTGCTGAGCAAAATCAAGAACAACGACCACAACCACAATACGATCGATTTGGGATACCAGATTTACCACGGCAATACGCTATAAGTGATTTTCTCTCCCCGGCGCATATTCTCTTGCACTCACATTGCCTATACTCGACGCAGGATAAATGGAGGAAATCTCATGAGCTCACCCCTGCTGATTGCCCGCACGCCAGACACTGAACTGTTTTTACTCCCCGGGATGGCGAACCGCCACGGGCTGATTACCGGGGCGACCGGGACCGGGAAAACCGTCACGCTACAGAAGCTGGCCGAGTCGCTGTCGGAAATTGGCGTACCGGTTTTTATGGCCGATGTAAAAGGTGACTTAACGGGCATCGCTGCCGAAGGCCAGGCTTCCGAAAAACTGCTCGCCAGACTGAAAAATATCGGCATTACCGACTGGCAACCGCACAGCAATCCGGTGGTACTGTGGGACATCTTCGGCGAAAAAGGTCATCCGGTTCGCGCCACGGTCTCAGACCTCGGGCCGCTGCTGCTGGCGCGTCTGCTGAACCTCAACGAGGTGCAGTCCGGCGTGCTGAACATTATCTTCCGTATTGCCGATGACCAGGGTCTGTTGCTGCTGGATTTCAAAGATCTGCGGGCCATCACGCAATACATCGGCGATAACGCTAAATCCTTCCAGAATCAGTATGGCAACATCAGCAGCGCTTCAGTCGGAGCGATCCAGCGTGGGCTGCTGACGCTTGAACAGCAAGGTGCGACGCACTTCTTTGGCGAGCCGATGCTCGACATCAAAGACTGGATGCGGACCGATGCCAGTGGCAAAGGGATCATCAATATTCTCAGCGCCGAGAAGCTCTACCAGATGCCAAAACTCTACGCAGCCAGCCTGCTGTGGATGCTCTCCGAGCTTTACGAGCAACTGCCGGAAGCCGGCGATCTGGAAAAACCGAAGCTGGTCTTCTTTTTCGACGAAGCGCATCTGCTGTTCAACGACGCCCCGCAGGTGCTGTTGGATAAAATTGAACAGGTGATCCGTCTGATCCGCTCGAAAGGGGTTGGCGTCTGGTTTGTTTCGCAAAACCCGTCGGATATTCCGGATAACGTCCTCGGTCAGTTGGGCAACCGCGTTCAGCATGCCCTGCGCGCCTTTACGCCGAAAGATCAGAAGGCGGTGAAAACCGCCGCGCAGACCATGCGCGCCAATCCGGCGTTTGATACAGAGAAAGCGATTCAGGAACTGGGCACCGGTGAAGCACTGGTTTCATTCCTCGATGCGAAAGGCAGTCCATCGGTCGTCGAGCGGGCGATGGTGATCGCCCCGTGCTCACGGATGGGACCGGTGACGGATGATGAGCGCAATGGGCTTATCAACCACTCTCCGGTTTATGGCAAATATGAAGACGACCTGGATCGTGAATCCGCGTTTGAAATGCTGCAAAAAAGTGTCAAGGCGACGACCGAAGCGCAAAGTAACACGACGGCGAAAGGCAAAGAGGTGGCGGTTGACGACGGGATCCTCGGCGGGCTGAAGGATATTCTCTTCGGCAGTACCGGACCGCGCGGTGGCAAGCGCGATGGCGTAGTGCAGAGCGTGGCAAAAAGCGCAGCGCGTCAGGTCACCAATCAGCTCATTCGCGGGATGTTAGGCAGCCTGATGGGCGGCAGAAAACGCTAGTACCAAGGATAAGCGCAGCGCCATCAGGCACTGCGCTTTACGTTGCCGGATGGCGGCGAACGATTATGACTTACGCATCATCAGCCAGAGACTGATCAAGAAGAACGAGGCGCTTGGCAACAGGGCGCCGATAATCGGCGGAATACCGTACACCAGCGTCAGCGGGCCAAAGATCTGGTCCAGCACATAGAAAACAAAACCAAAGCTTATCCCCGTCACCACCCGCACGCCCATTGGCACGCTACGCAGCGGACCAAAGATGAACGACAGCGCCATCAGCATCATCACCGCAACGGACAGCGGCTGGAAGACTTTGCTCCACATATTGAGCTGGTAGCGCCCGGCCTCCTGGCCGCTCGACTTCAGGTATTTCACATAGTTGTGCAGACCGCTGATAGAGAGCGCATCCGGGTCCAGCGCCACCACGCCCAGTTTGTCTGGCGTGAGGTTGGTTTTCCAGGTGCCGCTCACCGTCTGCGAACCGGTAATCTGTTTCGAATTGGTCAGATCAGATTCATCAACCTGCGACAGACGCCAGACTTTATGTTCCGGGTCAAACTTCGCAGTAGCGGCATAGCGTACGGATTGCAGACGACGATTCTCGTTAAAGGCATAAATACTGATGCCACCTAACTCTTCGTCACCTTTAACCCGCTCAATGTAGACGAAGTTGTTGCCATCTTTCGCCCATAAACCTTGCTGGGTAGAGAGCAACGAGCCGCCGTACATCGCCTGCGCACGGTAGTTACGCGCCATCTGCTCGCCCTGCGGCGCGACCCATTCGCCAATCGCCATCGTCAGCAAGACCAGCGGAATGGCGGTTTTCATTACCGACAGCGCCACCTGCATACGGGTAAAACCAGAAGCCTGCATCACCACCAGTTCGCTGCGCTGCGCCAGCATCCCAAGACCAAGCAACGCCCCAAGCAGAGCCGCCATCGGGAAGAAGATCTGCACATCTTTCGGCACGCTCAGCAAGGTATACATTCCTGCGCCTAACGCGTCGTAACTCCCCTGCCCGGCTTTTTTCAGCTGATCGACAAACTTGATAATGCCCGACAGCGACACCAGCATGAACAGTGTCATCATGATGGTGGTGAAAATAGTTTTACCGATATAGCGGTCAAGTACGCCAAAAGGTTGCATCACACCGCTCCTTTACGCGAAAAACTGGCGCGCAGGCGGCGGACCGGCACGGTGTCCCAAAGGTTGAGAACAATCGCTAAAGCCAGATAAATCAGGTTAACGGTCCACATCCACAGCGTCGGGTCCAGCTTACCTTTACCGCCGTTCGATTTCAGGGAGGTCTGGATCAGGAAGAAAAGTAGATACAGCAGCATGGCTGGCAGCATCGACAGTACGCGTCCCTGACGTGGGTTAACCACGCTCAGCGGTACGACCATAAGTGCCATCATAAACACGGTGAATACCAACGTGATACGCCAGTTCAGTTCTGCGCGAGCACGATCGGTGTCAGTGTTCCACAATGTGCGCATGTCCATCTGGTCGGTATCGTTCGGGTCGAGCGCCACCGCCTGGTGACCAATGATCGCCTGATAATCCTGGAAATCCGTAATGCGGAAATCACGTAACAGTGCAGTGCCTTCGAAGCGCGTTCCCTGGTTGAGAGTGACGACCTGGGAGCCGTCGCGCAGTTGGGTTAAATGTCCGGAATCGGCCACCACCACAGAAGGACGTGCATTACCTTTTGGTCGAATTTGCGCGAGGAACACATCTTTGAAATCGCTGCCGTCAACGCTTTCGATGAACAGCACCGAACTGCCATTAGTCGCTTGCTGGAATTGCCCTTGCGCCAGCGCCGCCATGCCAGGGTTCGCTTTCGCTTCTGCTAACACTTCATCCTGATGACGCGATGACCACGGTCCCGCCCACATCACGTTAATCGCCGCGACGATTGCCGTGAATACCGCAAGGATCATTGCCGCTTTCACCAGAACCGCTTTGCTCAGGCCGCAGGCATGCATTACCGTAATTTCACTTTCGGTATACAGTTTGCCCAGCGTCATCAGCAGCCCGAGGAACAGGCTTAATGGCAGGATAAGCTGCGCCATTTCCGGCACGCCCAACCCGAGAAGGGAGAGCACCAGATTCGCCGGAATATCGCCGTCAACCGCTGCGCCGAGGATCCTCACTAACTTTTGACAGAAGAAGATCAAAAGCAAGATGAAGAGTATCGCCAGCTGGCTTTTGAGCGTCTCCCGCACCAGATATCTTATGATTATCACTTTAAATACGCCCGTAAAAACTCGTCTTTTGCAGGATTTTAGCTTGTTTCATGGCTTAAACGTCATTTATTCTCTTGAGTCGTCGAAATCGTCGCTAAGATAATTATACTCAACGGATTCACCTCTCAGATTTTGTTCTGACGTGCCAATGCCGTAATAACGTTAAGATTAACACGAAGTCATCGCAACAGCGGACATGAGTTACGAAAGCTTGCAATTCTATCTGTAGCCACCGCCGTTGTCTTTAAGATTCAGGAGCGTAGTGCATGGAGTTTAGTGTAAAAAGCGGTAGCCCGGAGAAACAGCGGAGTGCCTGCATCGTCGTGGGCGTCTTCGAACCACGTCGCCTTTCTCCGATTGCAGAACAGCTCGATAAAATCAGCGATGGGTACATCAGCGCCCTGCTACGTCGGGGCGAACTGGAAGGAAAACCGGGGCAGACATTGTTGCTGCACCATGTTCCGAATGTACTTTCCGAGCGAATTCTCCTTATTGGTTGCGGCAAAGAACGTGAGCTGGATGAGCGTCAGTACAAGCAGGTTATTCAGAAAACCATTAATACGCTGAATGATACTGGCTCAATGGAAGCGGTCTGCTTTCTGACTGAACTGCACGTTAAAGGCCGTAATAACTACTGGAAAGTGCGTCAGGCTGTCGAGACGGCAAAAGAGACGCTCTACAGTTTCGATCAGCTGAAAACGAACAAGAGCGAACCGCGTCGCCCGCTGCGTAAAATGGTGTTCAACGTGCCGACCCGCCGTGAACTGACCAGCGGTGAGCGCGCGATCCAGCACGGTCTGGCGATTGCCGCCGGGATTAAAGCAGCGAAAGATCTCGGCAATATGCCGCCGAATATCTGTAACGCCGCTTACCTCGCTTCACAAGCGCGCCAGCTGGCTGACAGCTACAGCAAGAATGTTATCACCCGCGTTATCGGCGAACAGCAGATGAAAGAGCTGGGGATGCATTCCTATCTGGCGGTCGGTCAGGGTTCGCAAAACGAATCGCTGATGTCGGTGATTGAGTACAAAGGCAACGCGTCGGAAGATGCACGCCCAATCGTGCTGGTGGGTAAAGGTTTAACCTTCGACTCCGGCGGTATCTCGATCAAGCCTTCAGAAGGCATGGATGAGATGAAGTACGATATGTGCGGTGCGGCAGCGGTTTACGGCGTGATGCGGATGGTCGCGGAGCTACAACTGCCGATTAACGTTATCGGCGTGTTGGCAGGCTGCGAAAACATGCCTGGCGGGCGTGCCTATCGTCCGGGCGATGTGTTAACCACCATGTCCGGTCAAACCGTTGAAGTGCTGAATACCGACGCTGAAGGCCGCCTGGTACTGTGCGACGTGTTAACTTACGTTGAGCGTTTTGAGCCGGAAGCGGTGATTGACGTGGCGACGCTGACCGGTGCCTGCGTGATCGCGCTGGGTCATCACATTACCGGTCTGATGGCGAACCATAATCCGCTGGCCCATGAACTGATTGCCGCGTCTGAACAATCCGGTGACCGCGCATGGCGCTTACCGCTGGGTGACGAGTATCAGGAACAACTGGAGTCCAATTTTGCCGATATGGCGAACATTGGCGGTCGTCCTGGTGGGGCGATTACCGCAGGTTGCTTCCTGTCACGCTTTACCCGTAAGTACAACTGGGCGCACCTGGATATCGCCGGTACCGCCTGGCGTTCTGGTAAAGCAAAAGGCGCCACCGGTCGTCCGGTAGCGTTGCTGGCACAGTTCCTGTTAAACCGCGCTGGGTTTAACGGCGAAGAGTAATTGCGTCAGGCAAGGCTGTTATTGCCGGATGCGGCGTGAACGCCTTATCCGACCTACACAGCACTGAACTCGTAGGCCTGATAAGACGCGCAAGCGTCGCATCAGGCAATGCTGTTATTGTCGGATGCGGCATGAACGCCTTATCCGACCTACACAGCACCGAACTCGTAGGCCTGATAAGACGTGGCAGCGTCGCATCAGGCAATGCTGTTATTGTCGGATGCGGCGTGAGCGCCTTATCCGACCTACACACAGCACTGAACTCGTAGGCCTGATAAGACACAACAGCGTCGCATCAGGCGCTGCGGTGTATACCTGATGCGTATTTAAATCCACCACAAGAAGCCCCATATATGAAAAACGCAACGTTCTACCTTCTGGACAATGACACCACCGTCGATGGCTTAAGCGCCGTTGAGCAGCTGGTGTGTGAAATTGCCGCAGAACGTTGGCGCAGCGGTAAGCGCGTGCTCATCGCCTGTGAAGATGAAAAGCAGGCTTACCGGCTGGATGAAGCCCTGTGGGCGCGTCCGGCAGAAAGCTTTGTTCCGCATAATTTAGCGGGAGAAGGACCGCGCGGCGGTGCGCCGGTGGAGATCGCCTGGCCGCAAAAACGCAGCAGCAGCCCGCGCGATATATTGATTAGTCTGCGAACAAGCTTTGCAGATTTTGCCACCGCTTTCACAGAAGTGGTAGACTTCGTTCCTTATGAAGATTCTCTGAAACAACTGGCGCGCGAACGCTATAAAGCCTACCGCGTGGCTGGTTTCAACCTGAATACGGCAACCTGGAAATAATGGAAAAGACATATAACCCACAAGATATCGAACAGCCGCTTTACGAGCACTGGGAAAAGCAGGGCTACTTTAAGCCTAATGGCGATGAAAGCCAGGAAAGTTTCTGCATCATGATCCCGCCGCCGAACGTCACCGGCAGTTTGCATATGGGTCACGCCTTCCAGCAAACCATCATGGATACCATGATCCGCTATCAGCGCATGCAGGGCAAAAACACCCTGTGGCAGGTCGGTACTGACCACGCCGGGATCGCTACCCAGATGGTCGTTGAGCGCAAGATTGCCGCAGAAGAAGGTAAAACCCGTCACGACTACGGCCGCGAAGCTTTCATCGACAAAATTTGGGAATGGAAAGCGGAATCCGGCGGCACCATTACCCGTCAGATGCGCCGTCTCGGCAACTCCGTCGACTGGGAGCGTGAACGCTTCACCATGGACGAAGGCCTGTCCAATGCGGTGAAAGAAGTTTTCGTTCGTCTATATAAAGAAGACCTGATTTACCGTGGCAAACGCCTGGTAAACTGGGACCCGAAACTGCGCACCGCTATCTCTGACCTGGAAGTGGAAAACCGCGAATCGAAAGGTTCGATGTGGCACATCCGCTATCCGCTGGCTGACGGCGCGAAAACCGCAGACGGTAAAGATTATCTGGTGGTTGCGACTACCCGTCCGGAAACCCTGCTGGGCGATACCGGCGTGGCCGTTAACCCGGAAGATCCGCGTTATAAAGATCTGATTGGCAAATATGTCATTCTGCCGCTGGTTAACCGTCGTATTCCGATCGTTGGCGACGAACACGCCGACATGGAAAAAGGCACCGGCTGCGTGAAAATCACTCCGGCGCACGACTTTAACGACTATGAAGTGGGTAAACGTCACGCGCTGCCGATGATCAACATCCTGACCTTTGACGGCGATATCCGTGAAAGCGCCCAGGTGTTCGATACCAAAGGTAACGAATCTGACGTTTATTCCAGCGAAATCCCGGCAGAGTTCCAGAAACTCGAGCGTTTTGCTGCACGTAAAGCGGTCGTTGCTGCGGTTGACGCACTCGGCCTGCTGGAAGAAATTAAACCGCACGACCTGACCGTTCCTTACGGCGACCGTGGCGGCGTAGTTATCGAACCGATGCTGACCGACCAGTGGTACGTGCGTGCCGATGTACTGGCGAAACCGGCAGTTGAAGCGGTTGAGAATGGCGACATTCAGTTCGTACCGAAGCAGTACGAAAACATGTACTTCTCCTGGATGCGCGATATTCAGGACTGGTGTATCTCTCGTCAGCTGTGGTGGGGTCACCGTATCCCGGCATGGTACGACGAAGCGGGTAACGTTTATGTTGGCCGCAACGAAGACGAAGTGCGTAAAGAAAATAACCTCGGTGCTGATGTTGCGCTGCGTCAGGATGAAGACGTTCTCGACACCTGGTTCTCCTCCGCGCTGTGGACCTTCTCCACCCTCGGCTGGCCGGAAAACACCGACGCCCTGCGTCAGTTCCACCCAACCAGCGTGATGGTATCCGGCTTCGACATCATCTTCTTCTGGATTGCCCGCATGATCATGATGACCATGCACTTCATCAAAGATGAAAATGGCAAGCCGCAGGTTCCGTTCAAAACCGTCTACATGACCGGTCTGATCCGCGACGACGAAGGCCAGAAGATGTCCAAGTCCAAGGGTAACGTAATTGACCCGCTGGATATGGTCGACGGTATTTCGTTACCGGAGCTGCTGGAAAAACGTACCGGCAACATGATGCAGCCACAACTGGCTGAAAAAATTGCCAAACGTACCGAAAAACAGTTCCCTGAAGGTATCGAGCCGCACGGCACCGATGCCCTGCGTTTCACCCTCGCCGCGCTGGCTTCAACCGGTCGCGACATCAACTGGGACATGAAGCGCCTGGAAGGTTACCGTAACTTCTGTAACAAGCTGTGGAACGCCAGCCGTTTTGTGCTGATGAACACCGAAGAACAGGATTGCGGATTCAACGGCGGCGAGATGACACTGTCGCTGGCGGACCGCTGGATCCTCGCGGAATTCAACCAGACCACCAAAGCGTACCGTGAAGCACTGGATAACTTCCGCTTCGATATCGCCGCGGGCATTTTGTATGAGTTTACCTGGAACCAGTTCTGTGACTGGTACCTGGAGCTGACCAAACCGGTCATGACCGGCGGAACGGAAGCTGAACTGCGTGGCACCCGCCATACGCTGGTGACCGTGCTGGAAGGTCTGCTGCGCCTGGCGCACCCGATCATCCCGTTTATCACTGAAACCATCTGGCAGCGTGTGAAAGTGATTGCCGGCATTACCGCTGACACCATCATGCTGCAGCCGTTCCCGGAATATAACGCCGCACAGGTTGATGAAGCCGCACTCGCGGACACCGAATGGCTGAAGCAGGCGATCGTTGCCGTACGTAACATCCGTGCGGAAATGAACATTGCGCCGGGCAAACCGCTTGAGCTGCTGCTGCGAGGTTGCAGCGATGACGCGATGCGTCGCGTAAACGACAACCGCAGCTTCCTGCTGAACCTGGCGCGTCTGGAAAGCATCACCGTACTGCCTGCTGATGATAAGGGTCCGGTCTCCGTGACTAAAATCATCGACGGTGCCGAACTGCTGATCCCGATGGCGGGTCTCATCAATAAAGACGATGAACTGGCGCGTCTGGCGAAAGAAGTGGCGAAAATCGAAGGCGAAATTAGCCGTATCGAAAACAAACTCGCTAACGAAGGCTTTGTGGCGCGTGCGCCGGAAGCGGTGATCGCCAAAGAGCGTGAGAAGCTGGAAGGTTATGCCGAGGCGAAAGCGAAACTGATTGAGCAGCAGGCGGTTATCGCCGCGCTGTAATCGCGGAAAGCGATAATGTATAAAGGCCGGAGCTTGCTCCGGCCTTTTTTATTACTACATAAAATTGAGCGTCGGCATCACGCCGCGTGAGAGTCGCGATACCAGACCGTTGTCCACGCGTTCATCGCTGTCAGCAAGTGGTAACGTATCGAGATCGCCCACCACGTACGTATTTTTCGCCAGCCAGGTAATCAGCCACATGCGCAGCAGCGGATACGCCAGCCCACCAGTGATAGCAGAAATCACATATAACCCCCCCAGGCGATAAACCATGCCATGGAAAGTCAGCGTGGAACGAAAACGAATGTGTCCGTCGGCGAGTTGCAGGTTATTCAGAAAGTGATTACGAAACGCCACAATCAAATAACTCATTGAAATGGCAATGCCCAGATAATAGATAATCTGGCTTATCACAATCTGTCGTTGATATTCGAGGAGGATTAACGCTTCAATTTCCTCTTCCACCATCCCCGTCACATCGAGTTCGTATATCGATTTAAACAGCGCGATCGCGATAAAACCGACCACGGCGAGAAAAGGCAGCAGCGCTGCCATGGCCAGAATCGCGGATTTAATACAATGCCAGACATTTATCTGCACAGAAAATGCGTGGACACCAAAGCGGCCGCCATCCCCCACCATCATCATCAACCGACTGTACGTCACCCCGCTGACCACTCCCACGCCGGCAAGGCCCGTCAGCCCCAGCACGATTACCGTGAAAATCACTTCTCCCGGGCTTTCTGTTGGACACACCTGTAGCAGGCAAAATATCACCACCCCCAGCGCCATAAGCAACAGCATGGGCAGACACAGAATATTCCAGAATGCCTTAAGCGCAGAGAAACGAAAACCAAAACGGATACTATTTAACGAGGTCTTCACTGCCTGATATTGCAGATTTTTCATCACCAGGACAGGTATTGCTAAGATCAGTGCTGCCAGTAAGGCCGCGCCAATGACAAAATATTCCATGCTTATCAATGTCATGCCTGCAATATAAATCACCAGCAGCATAAACCAGCTCAGGAACACATCGCCACCTGTCACCTTCCAGCTAAACGGCTGTCCATTTAAGGTCATATTGGAATAAATATAGCGACGGCATTTCATTAATGCCCACGGCAGGTAAATTCCTAATGTCACCAGTACCAGCAACGAATTGACCAGACAAATAAGAAAATAACTTCCGCCATCGCCACGAAATTCAAAAGCGTGTGATGGTGCCTCTTCTTTTATAAGATATTCCTGCATAATAAATCCCTGTCGTTAATCATCCTTAAAAATACACATTATTAGCAGGCAATAGAAATACCAGCCAAAAGAGATATTACCTTATTATCTGCATAAATAACATCCACCCGCTATGTTATAAGGTGCTTGCATCACCTGGCCGGGGATGCTATTAGTTCAAATTATTAGTATTGTTTAACCGGGTAGTAAAATGAATGTTTTTGACGCGCTCACGTTACGTCGCCTGACGGCCGGGGATAACCAGGTCATCGCTGCCGTTATCCGTCAGGTTTCCGCCGAATATGGCCTTACCGCTGATAAAGGCTATACCGTTGCCGATCCAAATCTTGATGAGCTGTATCAGCTCTACTCGCAACCAGGACATGCATATTGGGTGGTGGAGCGTAATGGCGAAGTGGTGGGGGGCGGCGGAATTGCGCCGTTAACCTGTAGCGAACCCGATATTTGCGAACTGCAAAAAATGTACTTTTTGCCCGTGGCGCGCGGACAAGGCATGGCGAAAAAGCTGGCGCTGATGGCGATGGATCACGCCCGCGCGCTGGGATTTAAACATTGCTATCTGGAAACGACCGCCTTTTTACGCGAGGCGATTGGTCTGTACGAACATTTAGGGTTTGAGCATATCAGCGAACCGCTTGGCTGCACCGGGCACGTCGATTGCGAAGTGCGGATGCTCAAACCCCTGTAATACCGGCTATTGCATCTCAGGCGATACCGAAAGTCGAATCACGCCAGCGGCCTGCGCGGCTGGCAATTTCAGCACTTCCGTCCACATATCCTGCACCAGATTGCAGACGACCTTTTCTTTCCCGATCCCCTTCTCCGGCTCAGCCATAAGCTGAACATCCTGCCCGTAGCGCTGCACCAGTACTGGTACGACGCTTTGCAGATCCTGCATGGCCTGCTGCTTCTCGGTGTCGGTTACCGTGTGTTTATTAGGACCGTATGCCGCTCGCATCATCGCCGCATCGCCTTCCATACGCCGTTTCAGAATATCCGGTGAGATCAGACGCGTCGGGTTAATGCCGCCTTTGACCTGCGGGAAGAGAAAGCGGAAACACTCATCGTCGCCTTTTTTCTGCACCGCCGCAGTCTGTTCGAGATTGATCTTCATATAGTCAATGACATTACTGTCCGGCGCCTGCTGTAAACGCGACATCTGAATTTGCAGCACCTGCGGTTGAATGGTATCGATTATTTGTTGTTCGGTTTTGCCTTCATTTTTCAGCTGCAGCGCCTGGGTGCGAAGATGGACCCAAAATGCCGGCTCCTGTTCCTTCAGTACCTGAAACGTCGGCATTTGCAGTAGCGCGGCATCAAACTGCTGCTCTTCCGTCTGACCGGACGCCGCTTTTTCTCGCGGGATCAGGTAGTGCACGTCAAACAGGTTCCACGCGACGATCGCCACAATCATCAGCACCGCGCCAGAAGCCTTCCCCACCCAGCCTTTTTTACGCATGAGCCCTATCACCGCGGCGATGACCGCGCCGACGTAGCCTGCGAGAAGTACATGTGTCCAGTTCATCGGTATTGGTATTCCTTGCCCTGAAAAAGAGACATTTTTCACTGCCCACGTCGGGATGTCACCTTGCGGCGGGCAGAACTACCGAAATTAAGAGGCGACGGGGACACCACTGTGAAAGCGAAACTCGTTGTCCGGCGAGACGATCAGCGCCGCTTCCACGTCGCCAAAATAGCGGACGCGGGGAGAAATATCTTCCTGCGAAACCTGTTGCGCCAGCGCCAGATAGTCCTGATAGTGGCGCGCTTCGGATCGCAGCAGCGACAGATAGAACTTTTGCAGATCGTCATCGAGAAACGGAGCCAGCGCGGCGAAGCGTTCACAGGAGCGCGCTTCGATGTAAGCACCGCAAATCAGCTTATCAATCAGCGTCAGCGGCTCGTGCGTGCGTACCGCTTTCAGCATCCCTTTCGCGTAGCGACTGGCGGTGATCTTCACGTAAGGAATGTTGCGGGCCTGCATCGCTTCGCGCACCTGCCAGAAATGGTGCAATTCTTCCTTTATCAACAACACCATGCTGTCGATAAGCTGGCGGCCCCACGGATCGTCCGTTTCCGGCATTACGCTTTTACCAATCTGTTTATGGAGCGCAACAAAGTCCGGTTCCGGCCCTTCCCGGAAGGCAAAGGCTTCATACGGCTGTAGCCAGGCGAGCAGCGCATCCGCACCCGGTTTATCCGCTACATACTTACGCACCAATAGCATCGCCGTTTGTGCCGCCTTGAGTTCGCATATCAGATGATCGGTGAGCAGCAGAGGGAGGTTTTGCGGATCGCGCGCCTGGTCAATCCATGCCTGCGGGGTCGGACAGTGCAGAAAGTTAAGCACCGGAGAAAGTATTTGCGGGTAGTTCATGAGTAACCTGTTGGAAGAGTACGACAGCAGGCGCTGCCGTACTTTTTAACGCCTGGTAATCTTAGTGGCGCACGCCGTCGTCATCTTCGTCGACGTAGTCTTCGTCGTCGCCCTCTTCACCGTCTTCACCGTTCGGATCTTCAAAGTAGGTGCCCCAGCCATCGTATTCGACGTCATATTTCTCGGCCAGGTTCATCAACTGTTCAACCTGCGCGTCGATAAGGTCAGCTTTCAGCGCACATTCACTGAGGATATCGCAGCAAATCACAGTGTCGCCTTCTTCGACTTCCAGCTCTTCTGGCTCAGTGACTTCGTAGCCGAGTTTAAACGCTTCTACCGCCGCTTTTTCCAGGGTTTCGAAATCGTCTGCGGAAAGGTGGTGTTCGATGGTGTACAGCGCGTCCGGGTCGCTACCATCATCCAGTAATTCTTCAATAATCAGGCGCGTCTCTTCACGCTGCTCTTCCAGTAGTTCCGGGTTTGCCATGGCTCGTTCCTCATAATGTCCTGCCGATACTCTTATTGTCACATACCGCCGTCATTGCCTCCACCTTTCCAGAAAAGATTTGTGAAACGGGGTTGTAAATGCATAATAACCCATATAAATTGAATTTTAATTCAATAGGTGGCATTCGCCATAGGAGGGAACTATGTCAGGTTTTTATCAGAAGCATTTTTTAAAGTTACTCGATTTCACCCCTGCTGAACTCACCGCACTCGTCCAACTTGCCGCAAAACTGAAAGCTGATAAGAAAAATGGCAAAGAAGAACAAAAGCTTACTGGCAAAAACATCGCGCTCATCTTCGAAAAAGACTCGACCCGTACACGATGCTCTTTCGAAGTTGCCGCTTACGACCAGGGGGCTCGCGTCACTTATCTCGGTTCCAGCGGCAGCCAGATTGGGCATAAAGAGTCAATTAAAGACACCGCGCGCGTGTTGGGCCGGATGTATGACGGCATTCAGTATCGCGGTTACGGTCAGGAAGTAGTCGAAACGCTGGCCGAATATGCCGGTGTACCGGTATGGAATGGGTTGACCAACGAGTTCCATCCTACGCAATTACTGGCTGACCTGCTGACGATGCAGGAACATCTACCAGGTAAGGCGTTTAACGAGATGACGCTGGTTTACGCGGGCGATGCGCGCAATAACATGGGTAACTCAATGCTGGAAGCCGCCGCGCTCACCGGGCTGGACCTGCGTCTGGTGGCCCCCAAAAGCTGCTGGCCGGAAGCGTCGCTGGTCGCAGAATGCAGCGCAATGGCGAAGAAAAATGGCGGTAACATTACGCTTACCGAAGATATCGCGGCTGGCGTGAAAGGGGCGGACTTTATCTACACCGATGTCTGGGTGTCGATGGGCGAACCGAAAGAGATGTGGGCGGAACGTATCGCCATGCTGCGCGACTATCAGGTCAACAGCCAGATGATGGCGCTTTCCGGGAATCCGCAGGTGAAGTTTCTGCACTGCCTGCCCGCATTTCATGACGATCAGACCTCGCTCGGTAAAAAAATGGCGGAGGAATTTGGTCTGCACGGCGGAATGGAAGTCACCGATGAGGTGTTTGAATCCCCGGCCAGTATTGTGTTTGACCAGGCTGAAAACCGGATGCACACCATTAAAGCAGTGATGGTGGCGACGCTGGCGCAGTAATATTGTTCGCAAAGAAAAACCCCACATAACACTGTGGGGTTCATCACCAGTCTGAGCCGAAAATCACCGTTTTCGCCCAGTATTACAACCGTGAATTATGCGCCCATTGGCGGCGTAAATGCGGTAAGTTCCAGCTCCGGTCCGGTGTATTTCTCCGCCATCACCAGCGCAGTGTTGCCCGCGCAGCCATTCGCCAGACGCGAGGTCGGGATGTCTTTGGTAAGCACGTTAGCTCCACCGTTTTTACAGATCCCGGTACCTGCGTAATCCAGATCCGGCCATGCGCCTTCATGGATACATACCACACCTTGCTTGATGCCATCAGTAACCTTCGCGCCGGTTAACACCTGTCCACGCGTGTTCCAGACACGCACCAAATCGCCGTCGGCAATGCCACGTTTTTTCGCATCTTCTGGATGGATGTATAACGGCTCGCGGTTGGCCACCGCATACTGTTTGCGCAGCGACGCATAGTTAAGCTGACTGTGTAAACGGTGCGCCGGGTGCGCGGTCAACAGCTGCAGTTCACCCTCTTTAGCGTTGCCAGCCCATTCGTCTGGTTCCAGCCAGGTCGGATGCGCCGGGCAATCTTTGTAGTTGAAGCCTTCAATGGTTTTCGAGTAAATCTCGATTTTACCGCTCGGCGTGCCCAGCGGGTTCATCACCGGGTCCTTGCGGAAATCGGCATAGCGCACGAAAACTTCTTCTTTCGGGTTCTTACGCATTTCGATCAGCTTGTTCGCTTCCCAGAAGGCGGTGAACTGCGGCATATTGACGCGCTGCTGGCGCGCGCCTTTCTGCGCCACGTCGTAGAACTCGCGCAGCCAGTCCATTTCGCTCTTGCCTTCGGTATAAACAGCTTTACCGCCTGGTTTCAGCAGCTCAGCCATATCCGCGAACACGTCAAAATCATTGCGGGCTTCGAACTGTGGGGGGATGGCTTGTTTCATCGGCACCAGATGCTGGTTGCTGTAGTCGCCGGTCATGGTCAGATCGTTACGTTCAAACGATGTGGTGATCGGCAGAACAATATCCGCGTGCTTGGCGGCAGCCGTCCAGTAGCACTCGGAGATCACCACCAGTTCCGGTTTTTGCCAGGCTTTTACCAGGCGGTTGGTATCCTGATGATGAGTGAAGTTGCCACCGCCGGCCCACCAGATCATGCGCAGATCGGGGAAGGTTTGTTCCTTACCGTTATGTTGATATTTGCCGCCGGGGTTTTCCAGGGCTTCAACGATACGCGCAACCGGGAACGCTTCCACCGCATCGGAGGTTGCCCAGTCGTTGCCAGCAGACGAGCCGCCTGCGATTGTCGCTGAAATGGCCGACAGCACTCCGCCACTGCGAGTTGGGTTGCCGCCGTTAGAGTAATGGTAAGAGAAACCAAAACCGCCGCCCTCGGTACCAATCTGGCCGAGCATCGCCGCCAGGGTAACCAGCATCCAGTGGCGCTGTTCACCATACTGCTGACGCTGAATGCCCTAGCCTGCCATCAGCATGGTTTTATTCTTGGCAAAGATTTCCGCCAGAATTTCCATTTGCTTCGCCGGAACGCCGCAAATTTTCTCGGCCCAGGCCGGATTTTTCGGCGTGTTGTCGTTTTTACCCGTCAGATACGCTTCGAATTCGCCATAGCCAGTGGTGTATTTATCGAGGAAGGCTTTGTCATGCAGTCCTTTTTCTACCAGCACGGACGCAATACCTAACATCAGCGCCACGTCGGTACCCATATTCGGCGCAATCCACTGTGCTTTATCACCGAAGAAATCGATAGTTTCTGAGCGTTGCGGATCGATGGCGATAACAGTTTTGCCGGACGCTTTCAGTTTATTGAAGTACTCGAGGCCTTGCTCATCCGTACTGGTCCAGGCAATTTTCAGGGTGTTCAGTGGGTTAAGACCCCACAGGACCACCACCTGACTATGTTCGAGGATCAGCGGCCATGCCGTTTGCTGTTCGTAAACTTCTACCGAGCCGACGACGTGCGGCATGATCACCTGCGCCGCGCCAGTGGAGTAGTCGCCGGTATGCCCGGTATAGCCGCCCGCCATGCTCATGTAACGCTGCAGCAGCGTCTGCGCTTTATGCAGCACACCACTGGAGCGCCAGCCATAAGATCCCGCAAAAATGGAAGATGGGCCATGCTCGGCACGGATACGGGAGTGCTGTTCGTGGATGAGCTTCAGAGCGTCTTCCCATGACACTTTGACGAATTCGTCTTTACCACGATTGCCATCCGGTTTGCCCGGCGCATTGAGGAAGCCTTTACGCACCATCGGAGATTGAATACGGCACGGGGTATGCGCCTGATCGGGTGCGGTAGTTTGCAGATCGTTGGGAATCGTTTTCGCCAGCGCACCGCGCGACGACACAATTTTGCCGTCTTTAACGTCGATGTACATCGCCCCCCAACGTCCTGCGGTCAGGATGGCATTACCCGGCGCGTCTGCTGCCCACGCTGGCATCGGGATTGCCGAGGTAATCATCATCGCGCCAGCGGAACCGCCAGCATACTTAATAAAGTTACGTCGTGTAAGGTTCATAGGTTTTCCTTTAATCGTAATTGTTAGTTATTCCTTAGAGGTAAAATCTTTGGCGTGATACTGGAACCAGCGAGTCAGGATGTCTAAATCCTCGGCGCTAATATCCGTTCTCGCGCCCATCCCTTTTGCTACGGAAGGCCAGGCATTTAAGGTGTAATGTTCGGAGGAAATCGGCGCATGACATCCGGAACAATACGTTTTGTCGAGAGTTTTGGCGTAATCCCAGATCACGTCGGGTTTACTCAGTGCGGGTTCAGCCAGAGGTGCGCGTAGAGACACATTGCGCCATGCGTTTCCGTAGGGATCCTTTTCCCAGTCGCTGGAGATTTTGAGCGCTTTTTGACCTTCGTCGGTAAGTGTGGCAAGGACCAAACGCTGACCCGCCGCGAAGTAAATCACCTGTTCAGCGCCTTGCATTTGGCTACCGATAATCTCCACTTCCCGCGCATCGCCGGAATGTCCCACCACGTTCAGTTTGGTGGCCGGATAAACTGTGCCCAGGTTACCCAGTGCGGCAGGCGCGACGGGGTACACTTCTTTCGCATCAACCGGCGTCTGGCGTGCGTTTTCCATCAGCGCATCATGCGCTTTGGTGTCAATGGTGATTTCAGGCGGGAAGTGCGCGATACCTTTATGGCAATCAATACAGGTTTGTTTTTCTTTAATACCCAGCGCATGCATTTTCTGTGCATCGGCACTCTGCTTTTGAAGATCCATGGCGTCAAACTGATGGCACGAGCGGCAGGTCGCCGAATCGTTGGCTTTCATCTGCTCCCAGACGGTCTCCGCCATCTCAAGGCGATGCGCCTCATATTTTTCCGGTGTATCAATTTTGCCGGTGACAAACTCATGCCAGATATCCTTACTGGCCCGAACTTTGGTGATCAGGTAATCCATACCCGATTGCGGAATGTGGCAATCACGGCACTCCGCACGGATACCTTTTTGGTTCATAAAGTGCGCAGATCCCTGGTACTCTTCATAGGGTGCTTGCATTGTGTGGCAGGAGAGACAAAACGAGGTGTCTGACGTTTTATGCATCATCCACATAGATGACAGCACGAGTGCTCCCCCCAGCAGAATGCCCACGAATACAAGACCCGCTATCCACTTCCATTTTTTATTCATACCTTGCCCTGAAATTAATTCAAAAGTTAATATTTAATTTTGTGTAATGTATTTTGCTGGATGATTTTTCAACAAGAATTGATGTAACACAAAAGTGTTATTAACCAGAAAGAGTTAAACGTGCTTTTGATCGAGTTTTTGAAAGTTAACAGGAAAGGTTACAGCTAACGGTATGTTGTGACTGAAGTTATGGCGATAGCGATGTAAAATTAAATATATAACAACTAACTAAAATCAAGCCACCGTTATATATTTAAATACATAAGCAAATAATGTGATCGCGGTGCACTATTAATGCCTGAAATAAACCGTTTTTACCGTTCGGTTAACATCTGAATGAAGATAAATGCAGTTTATTATTTTTACCGCATGCGCAGACGCAAGGATCGTTACGGACGAATGCAGGATAAATCATAAAAAGGACAGCCGCTCCGATTCACGGAGCGGCTGAGCAATGCCTGCCTTTCTGTTTAAGCCACCAGCAGTTTAACCACCGCTTTACGCACCGGTGCAGGCGTGCCGACGGCGCACAGCGGTTTGTGCACTTCTTGCGGATAAAAGACGACAAAGTCACCTTCATTCAGGATCAACGTTTTCTCCTGCACCCCTTCCGCTAAAAAGGCGATGTCTTTATCAGCCAGCCAGTCGGTATCCAGTTTACCGGCAGGCAGTACGCTGAAGGTCATTCCTTCCTGCCCTTTCAGCACGATCTGAATATCCAGATAGCGCGCGTGATACTCCGCACGACGCTTCTCGAACGGTTCGGTCATATCTTCAGAAATCAGGTAGAACAGACGGCTACCGTCAATCTCATGTTTCCCCTTCTCCGTCGCCTCGGTGACGTTTGCCTTAATGTACTCAATCGCCTGGCGGAGTTCTTCAGGAAGCCAGGATTGCAGATGGTGAATATTACCAACGATCATCTCATACCCCTCATTCAAAACAGCGTTTCAATTTTAGTTGTTATACGGAAAAAAACCCGAGCGTGCCATCGCTATCATGCAAAGTTTTGCGTCAGCGCATGTTTATCGCTGAAGTTGTTGACTGTCTGTTAACGCTAAACAGCGATCTATGCATCTTTAATGCATAAAATGTAAACACACCCAATAGACAATGCTATCAAGCTATTGTTATATAATGGTTTACAAGAAAAACCATTAGTCGATCACAATTCATTTCCACTGCTTAATCAATGACAATCGCCATATTTATTGCTCAATTTACTTTATAGCGAAAATAATATAATTCACAATACGCATATCTATGCAGTAAATTATTATTAGTCTATAAAAATCATGATGTTACATTGACATCATTCTTTGCTTTAGCCAACAAACAATTAACACAAAAGAATAATCTGACGTATAAATGCGTAGTAATTCAGGTAAAGACTTTTTATTTTTGTTATTTCTCAGACCTCCGTCATATATTAATTAAGAAAAAACAAATAACCGAATGGATGTGAAATTCATCACATTCCTGACTTCTAAATAATTCAATGATGCCTCTCGAAAAATATCGGAACAGTTATGACTGCGAGCATTTTCATTATTCGCAGCCACCCCCTTTTTATTCCTGAAATAGAGTGAAAGGTATCGTAATGGAAAAACATTATGTCGGTTCTGAAATCGGCCAACTACGCAGTGTGATGTTGCATCGCCCTAATCTCAGCCTGAAACGCCTCACGCCGTCTAACTGCCAGGAGCTGCTGTTTGATGACGTACTGTCCGTCGAACGTGCAGGTGAAGAGCATGATATTTTCGCCAACACGTTACGCGAGCAGGGTATCGAAGTTCTGTTACTGACTGATTTACTGACACAAACTCTGGATATCGCGGATGCCAAAAGCTGGCTACTGGAAACGCAAATCTCGGATTACCGACTTGGCCCGACTTTCGCCACCGACATCCGCGCCTGGCTGGCCGATATGCCGCACCGGGAACTGGCCCGTCATTTAAGCGGCGGACTCACCTACGGTGAAATTCCCGCCTCAATTAAAAATATGGTGGTGGATACCCACGATATTAATGACTTTATTATGAAGCCATTGCCAAACCATTTATTTACCCGCGATACCTCCTGCTGGATATATAACGGCGTATCCATTAACCCAATGGCTAAACCGGCTCGCCAGCGTGAAACGAATAATCTGCGGGCCATCTATCGCTGGCATCCGCAATTTGCTGACGGCGATTTTATTAAATATTTCGGCGACGAGAATATCAATTACGACCATGCCACCTTAGAAGGCGGCGATGTGCTGGTCATCGGGCGCGGTGCGGTACTAATCGGCATGTCTGAACGCACGACGCCGCAGGGAATTGAGTTCCTTGCCCAGTCGCTTTTTAACCATCGTCAGGCCGAACGGGTGATTGCCGTTGAGCTTCCCAAACACCGCTCCTGTATGCACCTCGACACCGTCATGACCCACATCGATATCGACACCTTCTCCGTCTACCCGGAAGTGGTGCGCCAGGACGTGCAGTGCTGGACCTTAACGCCAGACGGGCGCGGTGGCCTGAAACGTACCGAAGAACGCACGTTGATTAACGCCATTGAGAAAGCGCTCGGCATCGATCAGGTGCGTCTGATTACCACCGGCGGCGACGCCTTTGAAGCCGAGCGTGAGCAGTGGAACGACGCCAACAACGTCCTCACGCTGCGCCCCGGCGTCGTCGTGGGCTACGAGCGCAACATCTGGACCAACGAGAAATATGACAAAGCCGGCATCACCGTGCTGCCAATCCCTGGCGATGAACTGGGGCGCGGACGCGGCGGCGCACGCTGCATGAGTTGCCCATTGGAACGCGATGGCATTTAAGGAACCCACCATGCAAAACAAACCGACTCTGGTTGTTGCCCTCGGCGGCAATGCGTTGCTCAAGCGTGGCGAACCGCTGGAAGCCGACATCCAGCGCAAGAACATCGTCCTGGCGGCGAAAACCATCGCCCAACTCACACAGCAATGGCGGGTGGTGCTGGTTCACGGCAACGGGCCGCAGGTGGGCCTGCTGGCATTGCAAAACAGCGCCTACGACCGCGTCACCCCCTACCCGCTGGACATTCTCGGGGCAGAAAGCCAGGGAATGATCGGCTACATGCTGCAACAGGCGCTGAAGAACCAACTGCCGCAGCGCGAAATCAGTGTCCTGCTCACGCAGGTGGAAGTGGACCCTGACGATCCGGCCTTTCATAACCCGACCAAGTATATCGGTCCGGTTTATGACCCTGCCCAGGCCGACGCGTTGCAGGCTGAAAAAGGTTGGGTCTTCAAAGCGGATGGCAAAGCGTTCCGCCGTGTGGTGCCTTCACCACAGCCAAAACGCATCGTAGAGAGCGACGCCATCCAGGCGCTGATCGCCCGCGATCATCTGGTCATCTGTAACGGTGGCGGCGGTGTGCCGGTCGTCGAGAAAGCAGACGGTTACCACGGCCTGGAAGCGGTGATCGACAAAGACCTTTCCGCCGCGCTGCTCGCCAGCCAGATCCACGCTGACGCGCTGCTGATCCTGACCGACGCCGACGCGGTGTACCTCGACTGGGGCAAACCGACCCAGCGTCCGCTGGCACAGGTGACGCCGGAACGCTTAAGCGAAATGCAATTTGACGCCGGTTCGATGGGGCCAAAAGTCAGCGCCTGCGCCGACTTTGTCAGCCGCTGCCACGGCATTGCGGGCATCGGTTCGCTGGCCGATGGCCCGGCCATTCTCGCCGGCGATAAAGGCACCCTGATTCGGCGCGAAAGCGCCGATGTTGACGCTTAAGGCTTTTTTGCCGGATGGCGGCCTCGCCTTATCCGGCCTACACCGATTCACGTCCGTAGGCCTGATAAGCGCAGCGTCATCAGGCAGTTCATTTTAACAAGGATACATTGATGGCTATTTCACTGAAAAATAGAAACTTTTTGAAACTTCTCGACTTTACGCCAGCGGAGATCCAGTTCCTTATCGATCTGGCGATTGAACTGAAAGCGGCGAAAAAAGCCGGGCGCGAACAGCAAACGCTGATCGGGAAAAACATTGCGCTGATATTCGAAAAAACCTCCACCCGCACCCGCTGTGCCTTTGAAGTTGGGGCATTCGACCAGGGCGCGCAGGTCACTTACCTCGGCCCAAGCGGCTCGCAGATCGGTCATAAAGAGTCGATGAAAGATACCGCTCGTGTACTGGGTCGGATGTACGACGGCATCGAATACCGCGGGTTCGGTCAGCAGATCGTTGAGGAACTGGGGCAATACGCCGGAGTGCCGGTTTGGAACGGTCTGACCGACGAATTCCATCCCACGCAGATCCTCGCGGATCTGATGACCATGCTGGAGCACGCGCCGGGGAAAACGCTGCCCGAACTGAGCTTCGCCTACCTTGGCGATGCGCGCAACAACATGGGCAATTCCCTGATGGTCGGCGCCGCGAAGATGGGCATGGATATTCGCCTCGTCGCGCCAAAATCCTTCTGGCCAGATGAATCGCTGGTTGCGCAATGCCGCAGCATCGCCAGCACCACCGGGGCACGCATCACGCTGACGGACGATGTGGAAGAAGGCGTCTATGACGTTGATTTTCTGTACACCGACGTCTGGGTCTCCATGGGTGAACCGAAAGAGGCCTGGGCTGAGCGCGTCAGCCTGATGACGCCGTACCAGATCAACCAGAAGGTCATCGACGCCACCGGCAACCCCAACGTGAAGTTCATGCACTGCCTGCCCGCCTTCCATAACGAACACACCAAAGTGGGTCGTGAAATTGAAGCCGCCTACGGCCTGAAAGGGCTAGAAGTGACGGAAGACGTTTTCGAATCCGCACACTCCATCGTGTTCGACGAAGCGGAAAACCGCATGCACACCATCAAAGCGGTGATGGTGGCGACGCTCGGCGACTCACTCACACGATAGCGACTGGACCGAATGCACCGGGTGCGGGTGCCTTCCTGACCCGCGCCCACGTTAGGAGACCCATTATGCGAAATCAGGACTTTCCCTGCCTCTTCGTTAATCTTTCGGTCATTCGTGACAACACCCGGACACTGATTGCGCTATGTCGCCAGCACGGGGTAGAGCCTGTCGGCGTCAATAAGCTGAGCTGCGAAGCGGCAAATGTCGCCAGAGCCATGATTGATGCAGGAATCAGCACGATTGCAGATTCCCGCATCCAGAATCTCAAAAAAATCGCCGATCTGCCCGTCGACAAACTGCTGCTGCGTCTGCCGCAGATAAGCCTTGCGCACGACATCGTGGCCTATGCGGATATCTCGCTGAACTCCGAAGAACATACGTTACAGGCGCTCTCTGCGGCAGCCATAGCGCAGAACAAAACGCACCGGGTCATTCTGATGCATGACCTGGGCGATCTGCGCGAAGGCTGCGTGGATCCGCTGGAGACACGACGCCTTGCGCGTCTGGTACACAAAGAACTGCCGGGGCTGACGCTGGAAGGATTGGGCGCCAATCTTGCCTGCTACGGCGGAGTGGAACCCACCACCGAAAACCAACAGGCGCTGGTCGATCTCGCCCATCAGATCGAAGACGAGTTGGGTATTGCACTGCGCACGATTTCCGGCGCCAGCTCCGCCGCCCTGTTCCTGCTGATCAACGGTGGGCTGCCGACGGGCGTCAACCAGTTGCGGCTTGGCGCGTCGCTGATCATGGGGTTCGGCCTGAATGACGAGCCGATCCCCGACACCCGCCAGGACGCTATCAAGCTCGGCGTGGAGATCATCGAGCTGAAAGACAAGCCCTCCGTTCCGCAACACTCCACGGCGCTGGATGCCATGGGGAGAAAGCCGGTATTCGAAGATCTTGGCGTACATCACCGGGCGCTGGCCGCGCTCGGCGAACAGGACGTCTCCTTCTCCCAGCTCCGGCCATTTGATCCCGGCGTCAAAGTGCTCGGCGCCAGTTCCGATCACCTGATCCTCGACGTCACCCACGCCGCATCGGGATATCAGGTGGGCGACATCGTCTATTTCTCCCTGGGATACAGCGGCGTCTTGCAGTGCATGACCTCCGAATACGTCGGCAAACAATACAGCTACTTCTAAAAAATCACTTTCTGTCAGATTGAGGACTCTCTTCATGACTACTCTTGATACCAGCAAACCGGCTGCGGACGCTTCGACCTCCCAGTCCGAAGGTAAGCTCAAACTTCCGGCGCTAACGGCGCTTGTGGTCAGCGCGCTGATCGCCGCCGGGGTATTCTCTCTGCCGCAGAACATGGCGGCCAAAGCAGGCGCTGGCGCGATTCTGATCGGCTGGGGAATTACCTTTATCGGCATGTTAACCCTCGCCTTTGTCTTCCAGACCCTGGCGCACCGTAAAAGCGAAGTGGAAGGCGGCGTGTATGGTTATGCCCGCGCGGGTTTTGGCGAGTACATCGGTTTTAACTCCGCCTGGGGTTACTGGATCTCGGCGTGGATCGGCAACGTTTCATACTATGTGGTGATCTGTTCCGCACTCGGCTCCTTCAGCGCGCTCGGTTTCTTTGGCGACGGCACCACCCTTTCTGCGCTGATTGTGGGATCAATTCTGCTCTGGAGTCTGCATTTCCTGATCTGTCGCGGCGTACAGGGTGCCGCCCTGCTCAATCTGATCGGCACGGTCGCGAAAGTGGTTCCTCTGATCATGTTTGTTGTGCTGGTCAGCGTCGCCTTTCAGGTTCGCACCTTTAAGATTGAATTCTGGGGCAATGAACAGCTTGGCTCTGTTATGGACCAGGTGAAAAACATCATGCTGGTCACCACCTGGGTTTTCATCGGTATTGAAGGCGCCGCCATGTACTCGGGCCGGGCGATGAAAAAATCAGACGTGGGTAAAGCCACCATGATTGGATTTTTCATCTCAATCCTGCTGTTTGTCGCCGTCTCGGTGCTGTCGCTCGGCGTTCTGTCTCAGCCAGAACTCGCACAGTTGAAGAACCCTTCTACTGCAGGCGTACTGGCAGCGGCGGTCGGGCCGTGGGGCGCAGCCCTGATGAATATCGGTCTTATCGTTTCCGTCGGCGCCGCGCTGCTGGCCTGGACGTTATTGTCTGCGGAAACGGCGTATATGGCCGGTAAAGACGGCACCATGCCCAAATTCCTGGGCAAAGAAAACGCCAACAAAGCGCCGGTCAATGCGCTGCTGCTGACCAATGGGCTGACCCAACTGTTCCTGATCATCGCCCATTTTCAACAGGCGGGGTATCTTGCGCTGCTGCTGCTGGCCACCTCAATGATCCTGATCCCCTATTTTCTCAGCGGTTTGTATGCCCTGAAAGTGGCGTGGCAGAAGGACGGTTATAACCGTGATGAACAGCATTCCATCACCCGCGACATCATCATCGGCGCGCTGGCAACACTCTATGGTGCCTGGCTGGTCTATGCCGCCGGGATGGAATATCTGCTGCTGTCGATGATCCTCTACGCCCTCGGTATCGTTTTTTATGTCTGGGCGCGGAAGGAGAAAAATGGAAGACTTTTCAATCCAATAGAGATCGTTCTGGCTATTATGGTGGTGGTCGCAGGGATTTACGCGGTCTATCTGTTGGCGACCGGCGTGCTCACGCTCAGTTGATGCACGTCAACACAGGGAAGACGAAGCGGCAAAACTCCGCCTTCCCTTAGACGACTAAGTGGAATATTTTTTCATGCAGATGCCATCCGTCAGGATGCTGAAGCGCGCTCCAGTCAAATTTCAATAAGCCGATCAAATACATCCCGGTTGAAATGGAGAACATTTGCTTAGTGCGTCATCAAATAAAAATAGAAACATTGGGCAGATCTACTGGTTGTTATCTTCGGCTGATTACACTGGACTAACTGATGATGAAACTTTACCAACCCGCTTCAGAAAAAGAAGAACTACAACTCTCTGTTTGTCAGCGCCTGATTGGCGAAAAAAGCTATCTCTCACAGGAGGAGATCCGCCGCGATCTGCAAAACTACGGCTTTGAAACCATCAGCCAGTCAACGGTTTCCCGCCTGCTGAAAATTCTTGGCGTCATAAAAATTAGAAATACGAAAGGACAAAAAATTTATTCCGTCAATCCGCAATTGCGTCCAGCCCCCGATGCCGCCCGTTCCATTTCTGAAATGGTGGTGAGCGTGGAGCATAACAGCGAATTTATCCTTATCCATACGGCGGCAGGCTATGGCCGCGCCGTCGCCCGGATCCTCGATTATCATGCCCTGCCGGAAATCCTGGGTGTGGTAGCGGGTAGCAGTATTGTCTGGGTTGCGCCACGGGTGGTGCAGCGCACTGGCCTTGTCCACAAACAGATTAACTATTTACTAAAAATGAATTAATATTCATTAAAACCGTTTGCGTTGAATAAAAACGGCATTTTTTGCTTGATCAACAAACGGAGCTGAGTATAATCGCGGACAATTTGCCGGGAGGAAGTATGGTCCAGTGTGTACGACATTCTGTCTTACCGCGTCTGAAAACAGACGCTGGCCTGCCGTTTTTCTTTCCGTTGCTCACCTATTCCCAGCCCCTCAAATGAGGGGCTTTTTTTTTGCCCTGGCGTCAGGAGATAAACATGGCTAACCCGCTATATCAAAAACACATCATTTCCATAAACGACCTCAGTCGCGACGACCTCAATCTGGTGCTGGCGACGGCGGCGAAATTAAAAGCGAACCCTCAACCGGAGCTGCTCAAACACAAGGTCATCGCCAGTTGCTTCTTTGAAGCCTCGACCCGTACCCGCCTGTCGTTTGAAACCTCCATGCACCGCCTGGGCGCCAGCGTGGTCGGCTTTTCCGACAGCGCCAACACGTCGCTGGGTAAGAAAGGTGAGACGCTGGCAGATACCATCTCTGTGATCAGCACTTATGTTGACGCGATCGTGATGCGTCACCCACAGGAAGGCGCGGCGCGTCTGGCGACCGAATTCTCCGGTAAGGTGCCGGTACTGAACGCGGGTGATGGTTCAAATCAACATCCGACCCAAACGCTGCTGGATCTGTTCACCATTCAGGAAACGCAGGGGCGTCTGAACAACCTGCATGTGGCGATGGTCGGCGACCTGAAATATGGCCGTACCGTGCACTCCCTGACGCAGGCGCTGGCGAAGTTTGACGGCAACCGCTTCTACTTCATCGCTCCGGATGCGCTGGCAATGCCGCAGTACATTCTTGATATGCTCGACGAAAAAGGCATTGCCTGGAGCCTGCACGCCTCTATCGAAGAGGTGATGGCGGAGGTGGATATTCTGTACATGACCCGCGTACAGAAAGAGCGTCTGGACCCTTCAGAATACGCCAACGTGAAGGCCCAGTTTGTCCTGCGCGCCAGCGACCTGGTGGGAGCGCGGGAAAACATGAAGGTACTGCATCCGCTGCCGCGTATAGATGAAATCGCCACGGACGTGGATAAAACGCCTCACGCCTGGTATTTCCAGCAGGCAGGCAACGGGATTTTCGCGCGCCAGGCGTTACTGGCACTGGTTCTGACTAGCGATTTGGCACTGTAAGGGGAGATAACGAGATGACACACGATAATAAACTGCAGGTTGAAGCGATCAAATGCGGCACCGTAATCGACCATATTCCCGCGCAAATCGGCTTTAAATTGCTGACTCTGTTCAAGCTGACCGAAACCGACCAGCGCATCACTATCGGCCTTAATCTGCCTTCCGGTGAAATGGGACGTAAAGACCTGATTAAGATCGAGAACACCTTCCTGACCGCCGAACAGGTTAATCAACTGTCACTGTATGCGCCACAGGCTACTGTCAACCGTATCGACAACTACGACGTGGTGGGTAAATCACGTCCAAGCCTGCCGGACCACATCGACAGCGTGCTGGTCTGCCCGAACAGTAACTGCATCAGCCACGCTGAACCGGTTTCTTCCAGTTTTTCAGTGAAAAAACGCGCGGATGACATCGCACTTAAATGCAAATACTGCGAAAAAGAGTTTTCTCATTATGTGGTGCTGGCCAACTAATTGCAGTTGGTTAAAAATTCGTGGCTCCCTATAATGCCAGAGAAATTTCATTAACCGCTGTACTTCAGGAGAAATCATGAGCAAAACTATCGCGACGGAAAATGCACCCGCAGCAATCGGTCCATATGTTCAGGGCGTAGATCTGGGCAGCATGATCATCACTTCCGGTCAGATCCCGGTTGACCCGAAAACCGGCAGCGTGTCGGACGACGTCTCCGCGCAGGCGCGTCAGTCGCTGGAAAACGTGAAAGCTATCGTTGAAGCCGCTGGCCTGAAAGTAGGCGACATCGTGAAAACAACCGTATTTGTCAAAGATCTGAACGATTTCGCGACCGTCAACGCCACTTACGAAGCGTTCTTCACCGAACACAACGCTACCTTCCCGGCACGTTCCTGCGTGGAAGTCGCGCGTCTGCCAAAAGACGTGAAGATCGAGATCGAAGCGATCGCCGTTCGTCGTTAAGCGATAAAAAAATCCGGGCATACCCGCCCGGATTTTCGTCACTGCATCACTATCACATCACGCCAAAGAATTTCGGCAGGAACAGCGAAATCGCCGGGATATAAGTCACCAGCAAGAGAACAAGGAACAGTACCGCGTAGAACGGTAGCATCGCCTTCACCACCTGTTCGATCTTCTGTTTACTCACCGCACTGGCAACAAACAGCACCGACCCTACCGGCGGTGTGATCAGGCCAATTCCCAGGTTCACCAGCATAATCATCCCGAAATGTACCGGATCAATGCCGAGGGCGTTGGTGACCGGCAGCAGCACAGGGGTCAGGATCAGAATCAACGGCGCCATGTCCATCAGCGTACCAATCAGCAACAGCATGATGTTAATACACATCAGAATGACATACTTGTTATCCGAGATACTGGTAAACGCTTCGGTAATGCGCATCGGCAGTTGCATATAGGTCATGATGGCGCCAAACGCTGCCGCGAAACCGATCAGGATCATCACGATGGTCACGGTCTTCACAGTGCGATACATCAGTTTCGGCAGTTCAGACCACTTATAGTCGCGGTAGATAAACATGGTGACGAAAAACGCCCACAGGCAGGCGATCGCCGCCGATTCCGTCGCGGTAAAAATACCGGAAAGAATCCCGCCCATAATGATGACGACCGTCATCAGCCCCCACAGCGTATCGAGAAAGATCTTCAATGCCTGTCGGAACGGCACGCGCTCCCCTTTCGGGTAGCCGCGCTTATGCGCAAAGCCCACGCACATTACCATCAGGGTAAAACTCAGCAATAGCCCAGGCAGGATCCCGGCAATAAACAGCGCGGCAATCGACACTGTACCGCCCGTCGCCAGCGAGTAGATCACCGAGTTATGGCTGGGCGGCGTCAGGATTGCCTGCACGGAACCGCTGGCGGTGACCGCTGCGGCAAAGTCTCGCGGATAACCTTTCTTATCCATTTCAGGGATCATCACTGAACCGATCGATGCGGTATCCGCCACCGACGATCCTGAGATCGCGCCAAAAAAGGTTGATGCGACAATGTTCACCAGCGACAGACCACCGCGAATGAAGCCAACAAAGATATAGGCAAAGTTGACTAACCGGCGCGCAATGCCCCCTTCCGCCATAATGGCCCCGGCCAGAATAAAGAACGGGATCGCCAACAATGAGAATTTGTTCACGCCGTTGGTCAACTGGATCATCACCGCTTCCAGCGGGATATCGATATACCACGCCCCGACGATCGCGCTGATCCCCACCGCGTACGCCACCGGCACCCCAATCGCCAGCATGATGCCGAGCGTAAAAACGAGAATAAATGCATCCATTTGCTTTCCCCTATGAAGTCGGTTCGGTCATCAACTGGTTGAACCCAGCATGACCACAGGACGTTGATACTGAGCGCCACGGCAGATCTTCTCGATGATGAAAAGCAGCATGATCGCCGAACCGATAGGGAGCGGAAGATAGTTTTCCCCGGCAGTCAAAATTGGGAATTCTGCCACGGGTTGTTGCCACAACTCATAACAGAGCGTCGAACCGTACCAAAGAATAAAAATACTGATCGCCAGCAACATCAGATCGGCACCGATAAAACAGATCCGACGCCCCATTTCACCAAGACGATCGGTTACCATGCTGACCGCAATATGCGAACCCGCACGATAGCTGACCGCCGCACCAATAAAAGTGAACGTCACCATGCACAATATGGCGATCGGCTCGGGCCAGGACAGCGCGCTGTTCATCACGTAGCGCGCGAATATCCCCACGGGAATAACCGCCACCATCACCAATAAAGCCAGCCCGGCAATCCACATTGAAATTCGATACAGCACATCCATTACCGATGAATAACCTTCACCCATAATCATCACCTCGAACGAATAACCGATTCAGGCAGATGACCTCCGTCATCCGCCTGATGAATTACTTCACATCCTGAATTCGCTTGATCAAATCCTGGTGGTCTTTACCGTATTGATCCCGGACGGGCTGTGTGGCTTTATAAAAATAATCCGTATCGATGTCATGGAAATTCACCCCATTTGCTTTCATGGTTTCCAGTGATTTCGCATTATAGGCTTCCCAGAGTTGGCGTTGTTCTATTTGCGCTTCTTTTGCCAGTTTAATAATTAATTCCTGATCTTCTTTTTTCAGCTTGTCCCACTTGGCTTTTGAAAACAGGAACAGTTCAGGAATAATGAAATGCTTACTCCAGGTGTAATTTTTGGCGACCGGCAGATAGTTATGCGCGACAAAGGTCGGCGGGTTATTTTCTGTGCCATCAATAACCCCGGTCTGCATCCCGCTGAACACCTCACTGGTTCCCATGGCGATCGCATTCGCGCCCATCGCTTTTAAGGTATCGAGCGAGACCGGGCTGGTCTGAACACGGATTTTCATCCCTTTCAGGTCTTCCGGTTTCACCACCGGAGCCTTGGTAATCAGGTTACGCGTTCCGGCATCCATCCAGCCGAGAAACACCAGTCGGGACTGGCTGTTGGCGGTCAGCCGGTCACCAATTTCCTGACCAATTGCCCCATCCAGAACCTTATGCAGGTGATCTTCATCGCGGAAGATATAGGGCAGCGTAAAGACGTTAATCTCAGGCAATATGGCAGCAACCGGAGACATCGACACGCGAATAATATCAATCGCACCCAGTTGCGCCTGTTCAATCATCTGCTTTTCATCCCCCAGTACGCCGCCCGGGAAGGTTTTAATATCCAGACGTCCGTCGGTAGCGGCGCTGAGTTTTTCGCCCATATGCTTCACAGCAACTACGTTCGGATAATCCGCCGGATGGACATCTGCCGCACGCAGCGTTTGTGCAGACGCCGCCTGCGCTGCCAGCACTAAAGCAGTCCCCACGCACAGGTTTAACAAGGTTTTGGTCAGTTTCATTTTTCCATCTCCAGAGGTTTATAATTTTCATTAATACAAACGACTTGCAGGATAGAGGGCCGCCTTAATTAAAAGGGACAGTAAGGAATGACATTGCCCAGGCAGACTCGTCGGTGTAACAAAGTATTACGATGATTATGTTCATAAAATGACGATGGATGGAATTTTTTTTAGCACGCTGTTTCATTTTTGCAATGAAGGTCTTTTTCCTGGAAAAAAGATGTCCTGAAGCGGGCTTAAATTGTGATCGACCACACCTCTTTGGTTTTTCAAAAAAAATAAAACACGACGAAGGGAAAGAATATATTCTTGCGCGATAAAAAAGAGAATGGCTGCCGAAGCAGCCATTATTTTGTTTACTGCCAGCCGTAGCGGCGGCTATAGAAGCCTTTAACCCATTGCGTTAACGTCATATATCCCACCAGAATCGCCACTAACCAGGGGAAATAATTCAGCGGTAACGCCTGCAATTGCAGATAACCTGCCAGCGGTGAGAACGGTAGCGCAATTCCCACAATCATTACCACCAGCGTCATCAGCATCAGCGGCCAGGCAGCGCGACTCTGAATGAACGGCACGCGGCGCGTACGAATCATATGCACAATCAGCGTTTGCGACAGCAGCCCCACCACAAACCAGCCAGACTGGAACAGCGTTTGCGCTTCCGGCACATTGGCGTGGAATACCCACCACATCAGGCAGAATGTCAGAATGTCGAAGATGGAGCTGATCGGGCCAAAAAAGAGCATAAAACGGCCCAGATCCGCCGGATTCCAGCGCTGCGGTTTCTGGATCTGCTCATCATCAACGTTATCAAACGGGATCGCCACCTGAGATACATCGTACAGCAGGTTCTGAATCAGCAAGTGCAGCGGCAACATGGGCAGGAACGGTAAAAAGGCGCTCGCCACCAGCACGCTAAAGACGTTACCAAAGTTAGAACTGGCGGTCATTTTGATATACTTCAGCATATTGGAGAACGTACGACGCCCTTCAATTACGCCTTCTTCCAGCACCATCAGGTTCTTTTCCAGCAGAATAATATCGGCCGCTTCACGGGCGATATCGACCGCGCCATCCACCGAAATACCAATATCCGCCGCACGTAGCGCTGGCGCGTCGTTAATTCCGTCGCCCATAAAGCCCACCACGTGCCCTTCACGTCTGAGGAGGCGGACGATCCGCTCTTTATGCATCGGCGTCAGGCGTGCAAACAGCGTAGTATGCTGAGCCAACGCGGCCAGCGCGTCGTCGCTCATGTCTTCGATATCATTTCCGACAATCACCTCTCCGGCATCCAGACCTACCTCATGGCATACCTTCGCGGCGACCAGTTCGCTGTCGCCGGTCAGGATCTTCACGGTAATGCCACTGGCTTTCAGCGCTTTCAGCGCCGGTGCGGTCGTTTCCTTCGGCGGATCGAGGAAGGCGATGTAACCTTCAAGGATCAGATCGGATTCATCAATACGCTGGTAATCCCCTTCCCGCGCTGGCAGGTATTTGGTCGCCACGGCGACCACGCGCAGCCCCTGACGGTTCAGCGTATCAGTCACGCGCTTCACTCGACGCAGCATGTTGTCATCCAGCGGCACAATTTCGCCGTTATGACGTACTTGCGTACAGACGCTGACGATCTCCTGCAACGCGCCTTTGCACACCAGTTGATGCACATCCGTCTCTTCTGCCACCACCACCGACATCCGGCGGCGCTCAAAATCAAACGGAATCTCATCAATTTTCTGCCAGCGGGTAGACAACGTGCGCGCAGCGCCTTCATCCACACCTTCCAGCACGGCGGTATCCAGCAGATTTTTCAGTCCGGTCTGGTAATGGCTGTTCAGCCATGCCGCGTGCAGAACGCGTTCACTGGGCTTACCGGAGATATCCGTATGATTCTCCAGCACGATTTTATCCTGGGTCAGCGTGCCGGTTTTATCGGTGCACAGAACGTCCATCGCGCCGAAGTTCTGAATGGCATCCAGATGTTTGACGATCACTTTTTGCTTCGACAGTTTCACCGCGCCGCGTGCCAGCGTCGAAGTAACAATCATCGGCAGCATTTCCGGCGTCAGGCCTACGGCGACGGAGAGCGCAAACAGCGCCGCTTCCCACCAGTCACCTTTGGTATAACCGTTAATGAGCAGCACCACTGGCGCCATCACCAGCATAAAGCGAATCAACAGCATACTGACGCGACTGATCCCCTTCTGGAACGCGTTTTGCTCGCTTTCCTGTTCGCTGACGCGCCCCGCCAGTTGACCAAACCAGGTATGGCGATAACCATCGCCTGCGCCGTGCCGCTCACCACGTTAGTGCCCATAAAGCACAGGGTATCGCGCTCAAGCGGGTTGCTTTGGCTGGCGTCGCGGGTGTGCGCCACTTTCTCCACTGGCAGCGATTCGCCGGTTAATGACGCCTGAGCAACAAACAGGTCTCGCGCCTGAATCACCCGCAGATCGGCCGGGATCATGTCCCCCGCCGACAGCTTGATGATGTCGCCAGGCACCAGCTGATCGCCAGGCAGCTCCACCCAGCCGTTTTCCCCTTTCTCATTAATGACCCGCAGTACCGTCGCGGTGTTGCTGACCATCGCTTTCAGCGCGTCTACCGCTTTGGTGGAGCGCGCTTCCTGGACAAAGTTAAGCAGCGTGGAAATCACCACCATCAAGGCGATCACCCCGGCGGCGAACAGATCTTCCGTGGCATACGAGATCGCGCCCAGAAGAGTCAGCAACATATTGAACGGGTTGCGATAACAGGTCCACAGATGCTTCCACCACGGTGACGGTTTCTGGGTCGGCAGAAGGTTTTCACCGTGTTGTTCGCGGGCGGCGTTCACCTCTGCCACATTGAGTCCTTCCGGATGCGCATGAAACGTTTTCCATAGCGTCTTTTCATCCATCACGGCCACTTTCAGGCAGTGTTCACTCAGTGAAGAAGGTATCGGGGTGCTGGCAATCGACTGTGCATTAGGTAATGGATCGCGGTGCACCAGGCGATCGGGCAAATGGCGTCCAAGCCGGGCAAACAGCTGGCGAGTGATATTTTTAAACATAGGAAGCCCCTCCGCGCCAATAAGACAGACGCAGAAATATCCTTCAGGCGTGGCAAAACCTTACCTGACAGGTAACATCATTTTTAAACAGGGACGTTAATGCGTCACTGTCTTACATCACCGGTAAGACAGCGAAAGGCAGGCTTACCGGAAAGCGCGTGTTCTCCAGGTCGGGAGAGGGGTGGGATCGGGATCCATAAAGCCTCCGGTAATTGAATGAGTTAGCTCACAGATAATAAGTTGTAGATCATAATATTTGTGGCATTTATGGCGTTATAATAACCCCCGGCAATTAAACAAAACATATACGCAAAATCATTCGGTTCGCATCCCGGCAGAAAATGAACGACGCCAACGCAAAAGCAGCGTGAAGGATGACGTGTATAAACCAGACTTTGCCCATTGTGGTTTCTATAAGTAAAGTTACCCTCTTATCATCTTTTGTTGCGTACCACGGGAAAACAGGATGCAAAATCGGCTGACTATCAAAGACATCGCCCGCTTAAGCGGCGTGGGGAAATCCACTGTTTCCCGTGTGCTGAACAACGAAAGCGGCGTCAGTGAACGGACTCGCGAGCGTGTCGAAGCCGTGATGAATCAGCACGGATTTTCTCCTTCCCGTTCAGCCCGCGCCATGCGGGGCCAGAGCGATAAAGTCGTCGCCATCATTGTGACCCGTCTCGACTCCCTGTCGGAAAACCTTGCCGTACAGACGATGCTGCCAGTGTTTTATGAGCAGGGTTACGATCCGATCATGATGGAAAGTCAGTTTTCCCCGGAAAAAGTGGAAGAACACTTAGGTATGCTGAAACGCCGCAATATCGACGGCGTGGTGCTGTTCGGTTTTACCGGCATCACGGACACGATGATCGCCCCGTGGCAGGCATCGCTGGTGCTGCTGGCTCGTGATGCGAAAGGCTTTGCCTCCGTCTGCTACGACGACGACGGGGCGATTAAAATCCTCATGCAACGTCTGTACGATCAGGGGCATCGCCACATCAGCTTTCTCGGTGTGCCGCACAGTGACGTCACCACCGGGAAACGCCGCCATGACGCCTATCTCGCGTTTTGCAAACAACATAAGTTACATCCCGTCGCGGCCCTGCCGGGTCTGGCGATGAAGCAAGGCTATGAGCATGCCGCGAGCGTCATTACACCAGACACTACCGCGCTGGTCTGCGCCACGGATACTCTCGCGCTCGGTGCCAGTAAGTATTTGCAAGAACAGCGGGTCGATAATCTGCAACTGGCGAGCGTCGGTAATACGCCGTTGATGAAATTCCTGCATCCGGAGATCGTCACGGTCGATCCCGGCTATGCCGAAGCCGGACGCCAGGCGGCTTCCCAGTTGATCGAGCAGATCAACGGACGCAGCGAGCTGCGCCAGATCGTCATTCCTTCCACCCTTTCCTGAAGCATTGCTGATCGCTTTCTGAACGATAATTTGTGATCTTCGCTGCGTTTCGGGAACGTTCCCATTTTTAATTTTTTATCCCGGATATACTCTGTGGCCATCGCATAACCCCCCCTTTTCACTGTCATCGCCACGAGGCTTCATGATGAGCAAAGTTAAACAAGCGGATATTGACCGGCTGATAGAGCTGGTAGGCGGGCGAGAGAATATCGCCACCGTGAGTCACTGTATTACGCGCCTGCGCTTTGTGCTGAATCAGCCAGCAAACGCCAGACCGAAAGAAATTGAAGCCTTACCGATGGTCAAAGGCTGCTTTACCAACGCCGGTCAGTTCCAGGTGGTGATTGGCACCGAGGTTGGCGATTATTACAAGGCGCTGCTGGCCACCACCGGGCAGGCGCACGCCGATAAAGAGCAGGCGAAAAAAGCGGCTCGTCAGAACATGAAATGGCATGAGCAACTCATCTCCCATTTCGCTGAAATCTTCTTCCCGCTGCTGCCGGCGCTGATTAGCGGAGGCTTGATCTTAGGTTTCCGCAACGTCATTGGCGACCTGCCAATGAGCAACGGCCAGACGCTGGCGCAGATGTATCCAGCGCTGAAAACGATCTATGACTTCTTGTGGCTGATTGGCGAAGCCATCTTTTTCTATCTGCCAGTGGGCATCTGCTGGTCGGCGGTGAAAAAAATGGGCGGTACGCCGATCCTCGGCATCGTGCTTGGCGTTACGCTGGTATCGCCACAGTTGATGAACGCGTATCTGCTGGGGCAGCAGGTACCGGAAGTATGGAACTTCGGCCTGTTCACCATCGCGAAAGTAGGCTATCAGGCGCAGGTCATTCCGGCGCTGCTGGCTGGCCTGGCGCTGGGCGTGATTGAAACGCGCCTGAAACGCATCGTGCCGGATTATCTGTATCTCGTGGTGGTGCCGGTGTGTTCATTGATCCTCGCGGTCTTCCTCGCTCATGCGCTGATCGGTCCGTTTGGCCGCTTGATTGGCGACGGTGTGGCCTTTGCGGTTCGCCATCTGATGACCGGCAGCTTCGCGCCGATTGGTGCCGCGCTGTTTGGCTTCCTGTACGCCCCACTGGTGATTACCGGCGTGCACCAGACCACGCTCGCCATCGACATGCAGATGATCCAGAGCATGGGAGGAACGCCGGTATGGCCGCTGATTGCCCTTTCCAACATCGCACAGGCGTCTGCGGTGGTCGGCATTATTATCGCCAGCCGTAAACAGAACGAACGCGAGATCTCCGTTCCTGCCGCGATCTCCGCCTATCTTGGGGTCACTGAACCAGCAATGTACGGTATCAACCTGAAATACCGCTTCCCGATGCTCTGCGCCATGATCGGCTCCGGTCTCGCCGGTCTGCTCTGCGGCCTGTACGGGGTGATGGCGAACGGTATCGGCGTTGGCGGCCTGCCGGGCATCCTTTCTATCCAACCGACTTACTGGCAGGTCTACGCCGTCGCGATAGCCATCGCCATTGTCATCCCGATCGTGCTGACTTCTATGGTTTACCAGCGCAAATTCCGTCAGGGCACGTTACAGATTGTCTGATTTTATTCGGGGCGCACTTGCGCCCCTCGCATAACCAGGAATTGACTATGAATACCCTTCCCCACTGGTGGCAAAACGGCGTCATCTACCAGATCTATCCCAAAAGCTTTCAGGATACGACCGGCAGCGGCACCGGCGATTTACGCGGCGTGACTCAGCGCCTCGATTACCTGCATAAACTGGGCGTAGATGCCCTCTGGCTGACCCCGTTCTATATCTCACCGCAAGTGGATAATGGCTACGATGTCGCTAACTACACCGCTATCGATCCCGCTTACGGTACGCTGGATGACTTCGATGAACTGGTCGCCCAGGCAAAAGCACGCGGCATCCGCATTATTCTCGACATGGTGTTTAACCACACCTCCACGCAGCACGCCTGGTTTCGTGAGGCGCTCGACAAAGACAGCCCGTATCGCGAGTTTTACATCTGGCGCGACGGCACGCCTGATGCGCTGCCCAATAACTGGCACTCCAAGTTTGGCGGCAACGCCTGGCAATGGCATGCCCAGAGCGAACAGTATTATCTGCACCTCTTCGCCCCGGAACAGGCGGACCTGAACTGGGAAAACCCTGCCGTCCGCGCCGAGCTGAAAAAAGTCTGCGAATTCTGGGCCGATCGCGGCGTGGATGGCCTGCGCCTGGACGTCGTCAACCTGATCTCCAAAGATCAGCGCTTCCCCAATGACCTGGACGGCGACGGTCGCCGTTTTTATACCGATGGGCCGCGAGCGCATGAATTTTTGCATGAGATGAACCGCGACGTCTTTACGCCGCGCAAGTTGATGACGGTCGGTGAAATGTCCTCCACCACGCTGGAACATTGCCAGCGCTACGCCGCGCTGGACGGTAGCGAACTGTCGATGACCTTCAATTTTCATCACCTGAAGGTCGATTATCCCAATGGAGAGAAATGGACGCTGGCGAAGCCCGATTTTGTCGCACTGAAGACCCTGTTCCGCCACTGGCAGCAAGGAATGCACAACGTCGCGTGGAATGCGCTGTTCTGGTGTAACCACGATCAGCCGCGCATTGTGTCGCGCTTTGGTGACGAAGGCGTATATCGGGTGCCGGCCGCGAAAATGCTGGCGATGGTGCTGCACGGTATGCAGGGCACACCGTACATCTATCAAGGGGAAGAGATCGGCATGACCAATCCTCACTTCACCCGGATCACCGACTACCGCGATGTGGAAAGCCATAACATGTTTGCCGGGCTGCGGGCGGAGGGTCGCGATGCCAATGAACTGCTGGCAATCCTGGCCAGTAAATCCCGTGACAACAGCCGTACGCCAATGCAGTGGAATAACCGCAAGAACGCCGGTTTCAGCCAGGGTGAACCGTGGATCTCCCTGTGCGATAACTACGCGGACATCAACGTGGAGAACGCGCTCGGCGATAATTCGTCGGTGTTTTATACCTATCAACGGCTGATTGCGCTGCGTAAATCCGAACCTGTGTTGACCTGGGGTGACTATCAGGATCTGTTACCAGACAGCCCACACGTATGGTGTTATCAGCGCGAGTGGCAAGGACAGCGGCTGCTGGTCATTGCCAATCTGAGCGGTGAATGTCAGGCCTGGTTCCCGGAATCGTACCGGGGTAACTGGCAGGTGTTGATGCACAACTATGATGAAGTTTCACCACTGCCAACGGCGATGACGCTGCGTCCTTTCGAAGCGATCTGGTGGTTGCAGAAGTCATAAACTGAACACATTTTGCCCGGCAAACTCTCGATGCCGGGCAAAAAGGTCGCCCCGCGTTAGCTTACTGTTTTTGTTGAATAAATAATCAGATTTTTCTATATCACAATTTACAATCGCTATAACGCCCGCCAACTGTACGCTCTGCTTTTTACCTTGCGCTATATCAAAAAAATCGCAAACACTTTTGATGCAAATCACTATATATAGAACTTAAAATGCAATCCGCCCCAACATGTTGTATTAATCAACTACATTTACAACAACAATGATGTCCACAGTCAAGGTGACTTTGTGGATAACATGGGACTGGATTGCGGGAAGTGATTGGATAGAGAGATGAATAACCATATCAACGCCTCCCGAGCCTCTGTGGATAACCTGTTCTTATACATTATGGAGTGATCATGACACCGCATGTGATGAAACGAGATGGCTGTAAAGTGCCGTTTAAATCAGAGCGCATCAAAGAAGCCATTCTGCGTGCAGCTAAAGCAGCGGGAGTCGATGACGCAGATTACTGCGCCACCGTCGCAGAAGTCGTTAGCAGTCAGATGGACGCGCGTAGCCAGGTCGATATTAATGAGATCCAGACGGCGGTTGAAAACCAACTGATGTCAGGCCCTTACAAGCAGCTGGCGCGCGCCTACATTGAATATCGCCATGACCGTGATATTCAGCGAGAGAAACGCGGTCGTCTGAACCAGGAAATTCGCGGCCTGGTAGAACAGACCAATTCCGCGTTGCTCAATGAAAACGCCAATAAAGACAGTAAAGTCATCCCGACCCAGCGCGACCTGCTGGCCGGTATCGTCGCCAAACACTACGCCCGTCAGCATCTGCTGCCGCGTGATGTAGTACAGGCGCACGAGCGCGGTGATATTCACTACCATGATCTCGACTATTCCCCGTTCTTCCCGATGTTCAACTGCATGCTTATCGATCTCAAAGGGATGCTGACGCAGGGCTTTAAGATGGGTAACGCAGAGATCGAGCCGCCAAAATCCATCTCTACCGCCACCGCCGTGACCGCGCAAATCATCGCGCAGGTCGCCAGCCATATTTATGGCGGCACCACCATTAACCGTATTGATGAAGTACTGGCGCCATTCGTGACTGCCAGCTTTAACAAGCACCGTAAGACGGCGGAAGAGTGGCAAATTCCGGATGCCGACGGCTACGCGCATTCCCGTACCGAGAAAGAGTGCTACGACGCCTTCCAGTCTCTGGAGTATGAGGTCAATACGCTGCATACCGCCAACGGCCAGACGCCATTTGTGACCTTTGGTTTCGGCCTGGGCACCAGTTGGGAATCGCGCCTGATTCAGCAGTCCATTTTGCGTAACCGTATCGCCGGTCTGGGCAAAAATCGCAAAACCGCCGTGTTCCCGAAACTGGTGTTTGCGATTCGTGACGGCCTGAACCACAAATTTGGCGATCCGAACTACGACATCAAACAACTGGCGCTGGAGTGTGCCAGCAAGCGCATGTATCCGGACATCCTGAACTACGATCAGGTCGTGAAAGTCACCGGTTCGTTCAAAACCCCGATGGGCTGCCGCAGCTTCCTCGGCGTGTGGGAAAACGAGAAAGGCGAACAGGTTCACGATGGGCGTAACAACCTCGGCGTGATAAGCCTTAACCTGCCGCGTATCGCGCTGGAAGCAGGTGGTGATGAGCCGACGTTCTGGAAACTACTGGACGATCGTTTGACGCTGGCGCGTAAAGCGCTAATGACCCGTATTGCTCGTCTGGAAGGCGTTAAGGCTCGCGTCGCGCCGATCCTCTATATGGAAGGTGCCTGCGGCGTACGTCTGAAAGCCGATGATGATATCGCGGAAATCTTCAAAAACGGTCGTGCATCGATTTCACTGGGCTACATTGGTATCCACGAAACCATCAACGCCCTGTTTGGTGATACGCATGTCTACGACAGCGAAGCGCTGCGCGCGAAAGCGGTTGCCATTGTTGAGCATCTGCGTCAGGCCGTCGATAAATGGAAAGAAGAGACCGGCTACGGCTTTAGCCTGTACAGCACGCCGAGTGAAAACCTGTGTGACCGCTTCTGCCGTCTGGATACCGCCGAGTTTGGCGTCGTGCCGGGCGTCACCGATAAAGGATACTACACCAACAGTTTCCACCTTGATGTGGAGAAGAAGGTGAACCCGTACGACAAAATCGATTTTGAAGCGCCTTACCCGCCGTTGGCGAGCGGTGGCTTCATTTGCTATGGCGAATACCCGAACATCCAGCACAACCTGAAAGCGCTGGAAGATGTCTGGGACTACAGCTATCAGCATGTGCCGTATTACGGCACCAATACGCCAATCGATGAATGCTACGAGTGCGGCTTTACCGGTGAGTTCGAATGCACCAGCAAAGGCTTCACCTGTCCGAAATGCGGTAATCACGACGCGGCACGCGTGTCGGTAACCCGCCGCGTCTGCGGTTATTTAGGCAGCCCGGACGCACGTCCGTTTAACGCCGGTAAACAAGAAGAAGTGAAGCGTCGCGTTAAACATTTAGGGAATGGGCAGATCGGTTAATTTCCGTTTGCAAAGGCCGTAGGCCTGATAAGACGCCATCGCGTCGCCATCAGGCATCACAATGTTGCCGGATGGCGGTGCAAGCACCTTATCCGGCCTACTACCGCTAACTACAGTTCCAATGTCGTGGTTTTCCTCTAAGCAGTTGGTGTTGTAGCAAGGCGGCAAACGAACGAATCCCGGGGAGCTTACATCAGTAAGTGACCCGGGTGAGTGAGAGCGGCCAACACAGCTACAGCGCCAAATGCAACGAGGAAAAATGAATTATCACCAGTATTATCCCGTCGATATCGTTAACGGCCCCGGTACCCGCTGCACCCTGTTTGTTTCAGGGTGCGTGCACGAATGCCCTGGCTGCTACAACAAAAGCACCTGGCGGCTGAATTCCGGTCAGCCATTCACAAAAGCAATGGAAGACCAGATCATTAGCGATCTAAACGATACGCGGATCCACCGCCAGGGGATCTCCCTTTCCGGCGGCGATCCGCTTCATCCGCAGAACGTACCGGATATCCTGAAGCTGGTGCAGCGCATTCGTGCTGAATGTGCAGGTAAAGATATCTGGGTGTGGACCGGCTATAAGCTGGATGAACTCAACGCCGCGCAAATGCAGGTTGTGGACCTCATTAACGTGCTGGTGGACGGCAAATTTGTGCAGGATCTGAAAGACCCGGCGCTGATCTGGCGCGGCAGCAGCAACCAGGTTGTCCATCATTTACGGTAAACACTATGGCGGACAGCATCTGCTTTCCGTCTTTCCTGCCCCTCCCATCAAAAACGACTCACACACTCCATCGCCACCGCTTTAAACTCGGCGAAGTTTTGGCTGCCGCACAGTCGCGTCATAGCGCGTTCACGCAGGAAAGTGACAAAGATATCGTAGATGGCCATTGCCTCTTCGTACTCGCTTTTACTGATAGCGAGTAAAAAGATCACATGTGCGGTTTCGTCCCCCCAGGCGATACCCTGCGGGGCGAGCACCGTGTAGACCACCGTTTTTTTCGCCAGCAGTCCGAGGGCGTGCGGCAGCGCAATGCTGTCACCGAGCATCGTGCTGACAATCGCCTCACGTTCCACCACCGAATCGAGGAATTCCGCGTCGACAAACCCTTCACGCTGCAACTGATCGCACAAGGTTTTAAACAGCGTCTGCTGGTCCATCTCGCCTTCGATAATACGAAAATGCGCGGCATCGAAGTATTTGTTCAGCATCCACGGACGGGTTCTGTCTACCAGCACTAACTTACCGATCTGCTCCAGTTGATAGTCGGTAGGAAACGGGGCGATCTGCACGACCGGCTTGTCTTTCTCACCGATCCGCGCCGTGGCGATCACAAAGTCCTCCGCGATACTCTCGCGCTGTTCGTAATCACGCAGCGTCAGCGTGTTTACAATCTCGATCTGCGGATATTTGCGCGCCAGTACCGCTTCAATCATCCGCACCATCGCATTTCCCGTGTCGCAGACCAGCAGAACTTTTGGCTGCCGCTGGTAACCGATGTTGTAACTACGTTCAAGCCCAACGCCGATGTGTAACACCAGAAAGCCGATCTCGTTTTCGCTGATGGCGTAAGGGGTGTATTTACCCCAACTGGAGACTGCCGCCAGGGTCATATCCCATGCCATGGGATAGTGTTGCTTGATGTTCTCCAGCAGTGGGTTCGGGATCATGATCTGATAGCGCACCCGGGTGATCATCGTTTTGATGTGAGTGAGTAAATCCGCATGAAGCTGGTTATCATTCAACAGGTTATAGTTGTACTGGCTGTTGATAAACCGCAGGATGTAATTGACCAGCGCTTCCTCGTCGTCGGCATTGATCGCACTGGGCGCAATCTCCTGCACCTGCCGCGCCGCGATATGTACCTTCAGCCAGTTCTCTTCCGACACCGACAGCGGATGATTTGCCAGATACTGCACGACAGCGGCAATCTCACGCGCCGCCAGGCACACGTTCTCTTCCACCTCTTCGTTGGTGAATTCCGACAACGGATACCCTTCGCTGATACGGCGTACCGCGACCGCGCAGTACAGACGTAAAAACAGCTCGCCTTCGTCAGTAAGGCGAATATGGAAGCGATTGAAAATCTCCTCAAGCAGCGGTTGAAGCTGCGATGGCACCCCGGCATACAGCGCCTCTTCGGTCACCAGCGGATTAGCGGGATCCTGCTGCGCCAGCGTCCAGAGAAGGTCGGTCAGGCAGGCGCGGATCGCCATCTCGCTGCCGAACAGTTTCATGCCATGGCGCGGACGCGTTTCCAGCGTCAAATGATAGCGTTGCAGCCATTCACGCACTTCTGCCATGTCGTTTTGTAGCGTCGCCCGACTGACAAACCATTCATCAGCTAAATCTTCGAGTTTGAGAGAAAAGGCGGATGTCAGAAAACGTACCATCAGGTAATGTACGCGTTCCTGACTGGTGCGCGGAATTCGCAGCGCGCTGGGCTGCTGCGATTGCAGGGACTGATAGCTTGCCGGGTCATCGATCCTGAGCTGATAACCGTTGCCCCGGCTGAGGATAAACTGCGCGCCGTGCTGAGTCAGCAGGGCGTTGAGCGCTGTAATATCAGCACGAACAGTTCGTGTGGAAACCGACAACCGCTGCGCCAGCTCATCCTGCGGCAGCGTCTCGTTTTGCAACATCGTAAACAGTTGCGCCAAACGTTGGTTGGGGAATCGCACATCACTCTCCTCGTTTTTAACCTACACACGCCCTGGTCAGCGCCAGCAACTGGCGCACATCGTCCGGACGGGTGTTTCCGCTTACCTTATCAATAATAGAACTATAAATGTGAGGAATGATTTTACTGACGCCAGCGTCGAGGGCAATTTGCAGAATCTCAGCGTAGTTTTCCAGATCGATCCCGCCGGTTGGCTCCAGCCAGAAATCATGACGCGCACAGGCTTCAGCCACCGCGTTAAACTCGTCACGGCATTTCAGACCGCCCATCGGGAAGTATTTGATCGAGCTACCGCCCATATCTTTCAGCAGCGCGATAGCCGTTTCGACCGGGACAATGCCGTCCGCCGCTTTGCTACTCAGCGGCCCGGTGGAAATTTTGACCAGACCAGGCGTACCAGTCGGCGATACCAGACCATTGACCACCGTCTCACTCTGCCCGAGCAGGGCGCGGCTGGTTGCAACGCCGGTGAACACCTGGTTGACGTGTTGCGGCTGAACCTGGCGAGAGATTTCACTGACCATCGCCGACTGGTTCGGATCGCCCGCCCCCAGCCCTACGGAGAGCGCATTGTGGATAAGTGCCGCGTAGTCACGCATATCCGCCACCGCGCTTTCGACATCCGGGTAATTTTTGGAGAGTACACCCACCAGCACATGACCTTCCGCCGCGTCGTAAATGTCACGCGCGTTCTCTTTCGAGCCGGCCAGTACATTCAGGCAGACGCGATCGCGATAAAAGTTCGGGGTCAATTTCATGCTTGTTTCTCCTGATTAATCACGTCGCCAATCCGGCGCGCCACAATGTCCAACTGTGCACGATCAACACTGCGCACATCTGCTTCAATAATTCCTTCGTTGGCTTTGTAACCACGGAAGTAAATCGCGTATTCACCCTGCTTGAGGGCTTCCACCAGTTCGCCTGTCGCGATGCCGGTAACAGCTTCATCAAACTTAATTTCTGCGCGGGCGATATCCCGTCCCGCGCTGTCCCACACCACGCGAGCGGTCACGCCGTTGAGCGCATTCAGCGCATCAATAAACGGCGTCATTTTTTCCACCATCTCCGCGCCGCTCTCTTTCTGCGCATTCAAATAGAGTTCAATGGCACAGGTCAGGCCGAGAATCCCCTCTTTGCCGACCTTCATCGCCCGACCAATACCCGCCGTCTGGCGTTTCACCCACTCGACGTACTGGGTTTTGCCGATGACCAGTCCGCTGGTAGGGCCTTCGATCGCCTTCGCGCCGCTGTAGATCACCAGATCGGCCCCCGAACGGTAGTAGCACTGCAGATCTTCTTCCGCCGCCGCATCAACAATCAGCGGCAGATTGTGTTTACGCGCCACGACGACGGCCTGCTCAACGCTGAGCATGCTTTTTTGTACGCAGTGGTGGGATTTGATGTAAAGAATCGCCGCCGTGCGCGGGGTGATTGCCGCCGCCAGCTGTGCGGCAGAGCATTCATTGGCATATCCGGCTTCCACCAGCTTGCCACCGCCCAGCGCCACCATCGTGCCAACCGGCGCACCAAAGTTAACGTTGTGCCCTTTCGGCAGCACGATTTCGTTATTCTCAATCGGTGTGATGTGCAGGTTCTCCAGCAGCCAGTCGCTGTCCTGGACCAACACGGCGGCCACCGACTGAGCAATGCCCGCAGACGCACAGGAAACCACCGTCGCCCCTTCCACATCCAGCAGCTTCGCAATGTATTCCCCGGTTTTATTCACCAGATCTTTCATCTCAAAGTACTGGTTCATACCGGCCATCGCCGCTTCCACCACTTCCGGGCGCGGCGTGGACACGCCCAGCGCCGTCATTCGTCCGGAGGTATTAATTACCTGCTTTAAATGGTATTTCTCAAAAATCGAAGGCATGTTCCGCGCTCCCTTGTTCGGTCATATAGCCCTTGCCCGCACGTATTGCGGCAAGCGGCACCAGCAGTTTTTCAGCCTGTAAGCTGTCATTTTCGGCATCGATCAGCACGGTTGGCTGACGCTTCAGCGTAAAGAGGGTTAAGTCAGCGTCCAGACCTGGCTGGAGGCGACCTTTGGATTTCAGACGCAAGCCGTCGGCGGCATTCGCCGTCACACAGTTGATGACCTGCGGCAGCGACATCCCGATAGCGAGGAATTTCGACATCACATTCGCCAGCGAATGCACCGGGCCGTTAATACGGTTGCGGCAATAGATATCAGAACTGATGGTGTGCGGCAGAATGCCTAAGCTGATGGCACGTTTCGCCACCGCAAAACTCAGGCTGGCCGTGCCGTGCCCGACGTCCAGACGCACGCCGCGCTGAATCGCCCGGGTGACCGAGGCGCGCAGTTCACCCTCCGGCGTCAGAATGCGATTGGGTTTTCCGTTGTAGCAGTGGGTGATGGTATCGCCCGCCGTCAGGCGCTCCGCGATCTCATCCAGATCCGGCGGGTTATTGCCAATGTGGACCATCAGGGGCAAATCACCGTTCGCTTGCTGCATCGCTTTGGCACGTTCCAGCGGCGTGATGCCATTTTCACCCACCACGCTGCTGCTCATACGCGCTTTCAGGCCGACGATGAAATCAGGGTAGCGTTTCACCGCCTGCTGTACCGCGTCGGCATTGATGTTGGCCATATTCGCCAGTTCGTTTTGTGCAATCAGCCCGACGCGGGAGATATTCAGAAGTGCATAGACTTCCGTCGCGGCGTCGCGCGTGAGGGTATAGAAATCATCAATATCATCGGCACCGGTACTGCCCGCATCCACAACGGTCGTCACACCGGTGGCAATGCCTACGCTGTCCGGTTCGTCGTGATAAATCGGGGAATTTGGATAACAGTGAACGTGGGAATCAATCCATCCGGCGCTGACGTAGTACTCGCCGTTGAGCTCAACGGTTTTCACCGCCGGGTCGTTTATCTCGCCTAACGCGGCGATTTTGCCGTCCTTCAGGGCGATATCACAGACCGTATCGTCAACCAGACGCGCACGGCGAAGGAGTAAATCAAACATGTCTCTCTCCTTTTGCCGGATAGCGGCGTAACCACCCTATCCGGCCAACAAAGACGCGCTTATCCGTAGGCCTGATAAGCGCTTTGCCATCAGGTAATTAGCTAATCGCAATCGGGAAGATTGAACCTAAAATCATGGCGCCAAGGATAGCGCCCCCGGTGATCGGTTTCTGCCAGATGTAAAACAGCAGTGCGCCGACCAAAGAACCCACGCCGATAGGGATCGACGCCGTCATCGCGCTGAGGATGATCAATGGGCCGAGGAAACGCCCCGAGGCGTTACCGGCCCCCATCATCACGTCCGCCCCGTAGGTCGAGTCACTCTGATTGATGGTGAACTTACGCGCCAGGATAATGACGTAACCAATCGCCAGGCCAATCGCCAGCCCCGTAGCGAGAGAAGCGATAAAGTTCTCAACCGGGAACACAATGCCTGCGCCCAACAACAGCGCCGGAACCCCCAGACCAACGCCGGTCTGAATCGCACCGCCGATATCCAGAATCCCCACCAGGGAGCCTTCGATAATGCGGGCGAACAGGAAGCTGGCACCAAACGCGGCCACTGCGCCGTACGATCCGGTATCAATCCCCGCTTTCAGCATGGCCACGAACGCCACTTCGTTAAACGCGCCAATCCCGTACAGGTAGTACATGTGCGTCCCGGCAAACACACCGGAGGAGAGCAGGCCAACGAAGATCGGGAACGACCAGTCGGCAAACCAAAAACCTTTATTCTGTTCCATTGTGGCCTCCGTTATTTGCCGCTAAGCGAGTTGTGGATCAGTTCGAGCCAGTTCGGCACGGTCATGTGGAAGGATTCGATCATCTTCATGTCGAAGCCACGGAAGAAGCCGCTCAGGACGAACAGCAGAACGATGGCCGCCATCATCACTTTGGTCACATGGTTCCAGCCGCTCTCTTCAACGCCTTTACCAATCAGGATGCCGAGGACCAGACCCGGTACGGCGTTACCCATGATCAACTGTGCCGCGCCGCCGAAAACGGTTGCCCAGAAGCCTGATTTCTTACCGGCATCGATCGCCGCCAGCCAGAAGATCACCGGCATCACGGTGTTGACCAGCAGGTTTGCCGCAGGGACCAGCACCTTAACGGCGGTCACCTGCAACGCTTCCGGTACGGAAGAAGCCGTGAGGTTCAGGAAGGTCACGACGATCATGCCGATGACGCCGCAGGCAATCGCCATTTTTTTCGGGTCATGCAGCGTTTCACCGACGTTACGGTTTTTGATCATCAGCGCTGCCGCGCCCCAGTTAGGAATGATGCGGTGATCCACGTCCTGTGTGAACGAGCCCGCCGCAACGGATGAGGCCCAGGCGTTGAAGAAAAAGCCCAGACCAAACGAGAAGTGAGAAGCCGGATCCCCTTCGCAGGAATTCAGTTCCCCCAGAGTTCGAAACGCACCCATCCCCTGTGTGGTAGGCGCATGAAACATGCGTGCAGCCCCGGCCCCCACACCCACGCCGACGAGGGCACCGATGATGAGCGATTTTATTAAAATTATCAGGAACATAATTATGCCTTCTTAACAAGAATCAGCGTTGCGAGACAAAATCCACCTTGTCCAGATTGATGGCTGTCACGTTGACGGTCACATCCAGCTCCACGCTGTAAGTGCGTCGTTCCCGGCGCAGAAAGAAGAACAAAAACGCTTCTTTGCGCACCGCTTCACGCGCTTGAACAACCTGCACATCCTGTGGCTCAATACGCAGTAAAATGTGCGGCGATGCCTTCATGACCGCGGCCTGAACGTGGTTCAGGGCATCGGCAAAGGCGCGCGCTTTGGCTTCGCCTTTACCGGTGACTCTCACCGTTGTGGTGAATTGTTCTTTCATACTTACGCGCCGTATTTTTTCTGCCACGCCTGGACCAGGCGCTCGCCAAGCTCTTCTTTATCCATAAAGCCGAACCCCAGCACGTTGCAGCCTTCGTTAATCGCCGTTACGCCTTCATCCACAGAGCGCATCCCATATTTGGCTTTGTAACCGTATTTGTTCTGTGCAGTGATGGCGCCCGCGCCGCCGCTGCCGCAAAAAGAGATGCCGAACGTGGCGTTTTCCGCTTTCATCACGTCCCCCAGTTTCATATCCGCAGCAACGCCCGGTACTACCACCGCACGACCACCGGCTTTCTCGACGCCTGCCGCCACTTTCTGGCCTTTACCCAGACGATCGCCAATCACGACTGTAATCTGTTCCATGTTGTTGCTCCTTAAAGGTTGTCTTTCGCGACTTCAAAGTGGACGGACAGCAGCCAGGCTTCTTCCTCGGGAAGGTTGCCAAACGCTGCGACCACGTCGCGGGCAAGCGCCATTGAGTCGGCTGAAATTTCATCAAACAAACTGGCTTCCACTTCCGGCAAAGGCTCGCCGGTCACCGACCGGTGCGCCATGGCGCGAACGTGAGACGTCAGCATTTGTTCCTGTACGGCGTTGGGAATGATGTGATGTTCACGCAGCAAGGCATACACTTGCGCCAGCATGCGATCGGCCAGTTCACCAATCTGCGCCACCTGTTCCCCCATGTCGTTCATTACTGCTCCGTTATTCACTCGTCTTACCCCGTTAATGGCTCTGAGTTAAAACTAGCGGTGGGGGTAAAAAGTTTGTAGCGAGTTGTTTTCCACTTCGAAGTGGAAAGGCGAGTGGCAATAGTGATCTGTTCCACAGAAAAGGGGGTTTTGATGATTTATCGCTGGAAAAGTGTGATTTTATTCACAGATTATTAGCTCTGACTACGAATTTACGAGCGTTAAAAAAAAAGCAAAATTGTGACTTCAGGAGGGGATTGAGTTTATTGATAAGAATGCCTTATGACCCAGAGCGTTTTTGAGTGTCTGGGACATAAGTTAAGGTATTAAACCGTGATACGTTTCAAACATATATCAATATCACTGTCACTATATCCAGGCGTAATTTCAAAATAGGCGATGCCAGCTTTACGGCAAGCTTCTTTTTTAACTGCATCACGTTGAATGGCATTTCCCTGATAATGAGCACCGCCCTGATATTCAAAAACCGCAAGAGGATCGCCATATCGCGTAACGATAACGAAGTCAGCACGTTTGCTGTTAATACAACCATAGGCCGCTTTATCTTTCGAGCCTATAATTTCTCCAAAACTTACCTGAGCAAAAACCATATGTTCTAATTTGTTTCTCTTTATCGTGTTTTCAAGCTTTCTGTAAAGGTATGATTCCTCTTTATTCATAAGCTTACGCTTATAAAAGTCACCCTGAGCAACAATGGATAACTGATTCGTCGGATCGATATAATTTAAATATTTCTTCTTGGCGGGTTTTTTATTCACGAAGAAAATAACAAACAATGCTACAACGATAAATATCGCATATTCCATTATACTTTTCCTTAGTAAAGTCGTTTACCTATAAATTTCTTGAATAATAGAAAAGGGATTTAAATAAAGAATAAACGAATAAGGCGGTGAAATCACCGCCTTATTACTAATTAACGATACTTCTTGTGATACGCGTTGCGGGTGGTTTTGAATTGTTCCGCCGCGGCCTGCGCTTCTTTGACCTTCCCTTCGTTTGCCAGCTTCAGCGCACCGTCGATCTGGCCGACCAGAATGTCGAAACCATGACGGAAATCTTTCATTTCCGGGCTATCTGAGGCCTTGCTTTCCAGTTTTGGCGGCGTCGCTTTTTGCGCGTCCAGCGCAGCGGCGCGCATTTTGGTTAACGCATCGGTCACTTGCGTCGCGTTATCCGCTTTTTCGATTACCTTCAGGTTATCGTTAAGCGTTTCCATATTATCTTCCAGATCAGCGGCGAACACGGAAGAGCCCAAAACTAACGTTGAAGCTGCGATGATTGCTAACAGATGTTTACGCATTGCTCACTTCCTTTTTTTTATTGTTATGGCGCGGCAGGTCGCGCCATGGATGTTTACTGCCCGGCGATTTTCATCTCCGGCAACAGTACTGAACCACACTGTATATTGCTACGTGTTTCAATATCGTTACCAATCGTCACAATATTGCGCCACATCTCTTTTAAATTTCCGGCGATGGTAATTTCGCTCACAGGGTATTGAATTTCCCCGTTTTCAACCCAGAAACCGGCTGCGCCGCGGGAATAATCCCCGGTAATGCCGCTCACGCCCTGGCCCATCAGTTCAGTGACCACCAGACCGGTGCCCATCTCTTTAAGCATCTGCTCAAAGTTCAGTCCTTGTCCGGCAATACGCCAGTTATGAATGCCGCCCGCATGACCGGTGCTTTTCAGCCCCAGCTTACGTGCGGAGTAGTTGGTCAGCAGCCATTGAGTCAGAACGCCGTCTTTCACAATGTCACGACGTTCCGTGCGCACGCCTTCGCTGTCAAACGGTGAGGAGGCCAGTCCTTTCAGCAGGTGCGGATGCTCCTCAATGGTCAGCCATTCAGGCAGAATTTGTTTGCCCAGCGAATCCAGCAGGAACGTGGATTTGCGGTACACCGAACCGCCCGCAATTGCGCCAACCAGATGTCCAATCAGCCCGGTCGCCACTTCGTTAGCAAAAATCACCGGCGCTTTCATGGTCGAGAGTTTACGCGGAGACAGGCGGGATAACGTGCGGCGAGCACAGTCTGCGCCTACCCATTCCGGCGTTTGTAGATCGCCCATCGCGCGACCAATGGTGTAGGCGTAATCACGCTCCATATCGCCGTTTTCTTCGGCAATTACGCAACTGGACAGTGAATGGCGGGTGGAGCAATAGCCCTGCAACATACCGTGGCTGTTGCCGAACACTTTAATGCCATAGTGGCTGTTAAAACTGCCGCCTTCCGTATTGGTGATGCGTTTGTCGGCCTGCAAAGAGGCCTGTTCAGCACGCGCTGCCAGTTCGATGGCTTCGTCCGGGGAAATGTCAGCCGGGTGGAACAAGTCCAGATCCGGCGCGTCAAAAGCCAGCAGTTCTTTGTCGGCCACACCGGCGCACGGATCCGGTGAGGTGTAGCGCGCGATATCCAGCGCCGCCTGGACGGTACGGGCAATCGCCTGTGGGCTTAAATCGGTCGATGAGGCGCTGCCTTTACGGTTCTGATGGTAGACGGTAATCCCCAGCGCACCATCGCTATTGAATTCGACATTCTCCACTTCACCATAACGGGTGCTGACACTGATGCCGGTCGTTTTGCTTACGGCGACTTCCGCCCCGTCCGATTTGCCTGAGGCTAACTCCAGCGCTGTCGAAACTGCTTCTTCCAGAATCTTACGCTGCGCTTCAACTTGTGAGATTACTTTCATCGCAAATGCCATAATGTAGAGAGAGTTTCTTTGAAGTCTAACAGAGAACCGTTTTTCAGTGCGCATCTTAACTGGTAACATTAGCCTCTTTTTTTTAAGGAGCCTGAGATGACTAAGCAGCCCGAAGACTGGCTCGACGACGTTCCCGGTGATGACATCGAAGACGAAGACGATGAAATTATCTGGGTCAGCAAAAGTGAAATTAAACGCGACGCCGAGGAGCTAAAACGCCTGGGCGCGGAACTGGTGGATCTGGGGAAAAACGCGCTGGACAAAATCCCGCTTGATGCGGACCTGCGTGCCGCCATTGAGCTGGCCCAGCGTATCAAGATGGAAGGTCGCCGCCGTCAGTTGCAGTTGATTGGTAAATTGCTGCGCCAACGCGAGGTGGATCCTATCCGTCAGGCGCTGGATAAGTTGAAAAACCGCCACAACCAGCAGGTGGTGTTGTTTCACAAGCTTGAGCATCTGCGCGATCGTCTGATCGATGAAGGCGATGACGCGGTAGAAGAGGTGCTGAATCTGTGGCCGCACGCCGATCGTCAGCAGTTACGCTCGCTGATCCGCAATGCGAAGAAAGAGAAAGAAGGGAATAAGCCGCCGAAGTCCGCACGTCAGATCTTCCAGTATCTGCGCGAACTGGCGGAAAACGAAGAGTAATCCCGTACGCTAAATAGGCCCGGTAAGCGTCAGCGCCACCGGGCATTTTTATTACTCTTCAGCTTCCGCTTCGGCTTTCTTCGCCAGACCATCCAGCAGTTTCTGGTGAATTCCACCAAATCCGCCGTTACTCATCACCAGAATGTGATCGCCCGGCTGCGCCGTTTTCACGATCATCTCTGCCAGCGTATCCACATCCCCGCTCCAGTGAGCAGGCTGAATGCAGGCGTCCGCCACTTCCGCGACTTGCCACGGAATATGCGGTGGTTGCAGCAGATACACTTCATCTGCGCGGCCCAATGACGGCGCCAGGTCGTCTTTGCACAGCCCCATCTTCATGGTGTTGGAACGCGGTTCCAGCACGGCGATGATGCGCGCCGTGCCGCCTACTTTTCCGCGCAGCGCCGCAAGCGTTGCCAGAATCGCCGTTGGGTGATGGGCAAAATCGTCGTACACCGTGACGCCGTTTGCTTCACCGCGCAGTTCCAGGCGGCGACGGGCATTAATAAATGATCCCAGCGCCTGAGCCGCATCCGCCGGTTGGACGCCAACATGACGGGCTGCGGCGATTGCCATCAGACCGTTGTGCATGTTGTGCTCACCGACCAGCGACCACTTCACGTCGCCGACCTTCTCACCGTCCAGCCACACTTCCCATTCAGAAGCATCGACGTTCAGCTTTTTCGCCTGCCAGTGGCCCTGCTCGCCCACCAGCTCCTGTTCGCTCCAGCAGCCCATCGCCATCGTCTGCTTCAGGTTAATGTCGTGCTCAGGATAGATGATCCGCCCCTGCCCCGGCACAATGCGGACCAGATGGTGGAACTGCTTCTGGATCGCTTTCAGATCGTCAAAGATATCCGCATGATCAAACTCAAGGTTATTGAGGATCAGCGTACGCGGGCAGTAATGTACGAATTTGGATCGTTTATCAAAGAAGGCGCAGTCGTACTCATCCGCTTCAATCACGAAAAAGTTGCTTTCGCCCAGACGCGCAGAAACGTCAAAGTTCCCCGGCACGCCGCCAATCACAAAACCGGGTTTGTAACCGCAAGCGTCCAGAATCCAGGTCGCCATGCCGGCGGTCGTGGTTTTACCGTGCGTTCCCGCAACGGCCAGCACCCAACGATCGCGCAACACAAAATCATGTAGCCACTGCGGGCCGGACATGAACGGAATGTTTTTCTCCAGCACCGCCTCAACGCACGGATTCCCACGGGTCATGGCATTGCCGATGATCACCAAATCCGGCTGCGGGTCGAGTTGACTGGGGTCATAACCCTGAATCAAATCAATGCCCTGATTCTCAAGCAAGGTACTCATCGGCGGATACACATTGGCGTCCGAACCCGTTACTTCATGACCGAGCGAGCGCGCCAGCATCGCCAGACCGCCCATGAACGTGCCACAAATTCCCAAAATATGAATGCGCATACGTCACTATCCTAATTTAACCCAGGGGGCATTTTACGCATATGTCAGCCAAGTGAGAAACGCATTTCAGGATAATCCGTAGTTTGCTGGCGCGATTCACCTGAGCGCAGCCACTGAAATATTTGTTAAGATTGTTACGGTCGCTTTACTCCATATTAATTGCAGGGAAAGTGTTATGAAAACGTTAGGTGAATTTATTGTCGAGAAGCAGCACGAGTTCTCTCATGCTACAGGTGAGCTCACTGCGTTGTTGTCGGCAATAAAGCTGGGCGCCAAGATCATCCACCGCGATATCAACAAGGCCGGTCTGGTCGATATCCTGGGTGCCAGCGGTGCTGAGAACGTACAGGGTGAGGTTCAGCAGAAACTCGACCTGTTCGCGAACGAAAAACTGAAAGCTGCACTCAAGGCGCGTGATATTGTCGCGGGTATTGCCTCTGAAGAAGAAGATGAAATCGTCGTTTTCGAAGGCTGTGAACACGCGAAATACGTGGTGCTGATGGATCCGCTGGATGGATCGTCCAACATCGATGTTAACGTCTCTGTCGGGACCATTTTCTCTATCTACCGCCGCGTGACGCCTGTCGGCACGCCGGTCACGGAAGAAGATTTCCTGCAACCAGGCAACAAGCAGGTTGCTGCGGGTTACGTGGTTTACGGCTCTTCCACCATGCTGGTTTACACCACCGGCTGCGGCGTCCACGCCTTTACCTACGATCCGTCGCTGGGTGTGTTCTGCCTGTGTCAGGAGCGGATGCGCTTCCCGGAGAAAGGCAACACCTACTCCATTAACGAAGGCAACTACATCAAATTCCCGAATGGCGTGAAGAAGTACATCAAGTTCTGCCAGGAAGAGGATAAATCCACGCAGCGCCCGTATACCTCGCGCTACATCGGCTCACTGGTTGCTGACTTCCATCGTAACCTGCTGAAAGGCGGGATCTACCTTTACCCAAGCACCGCCAGCCACCCGGACGGTAAACTGCGTCTGCTGTACGAGTGCAACCCAATGGCATTCCTTGCGGAGCAAGCGGGCGGCAAGGCGAGCGACGGGAAAGAGCGTATTCTGGATATCACGCCGGAAAGCCTGCACCAGCGTCGTTCGTTCTTCGTCGGCAACAACCATATGGTTGAAGATGTAGAACGCTTTATCCGGGAATTCCCGGACGCGTAAAACTCTTGCCGGATGGGCTGACGCTTTATCCAGCCTACACACTAAGCGCCTCTCCCCGGAGAGGCGTTTTTTTGTCAGGCGGTCTGCAATTTAAACGACGCCATCGCTTCAATCAGCGCATGCGATTGCTCTTCCAGGGAACGGGTTGCCGCAGAAGACTGTTGTACCAGCGCCGCATTCTGCTGCGCCGTTTCATCCATCTGACTCACCGCGATATTCACCTGTTCGATACCGCGACTCTGCTCCTGCGACGCACTGGCGATTTCCCGCATCAGTTTGGTCATCCGCATGACTTCGCTGGCAATCTCATCCATCGTTTCGCCTGCCTGCATCGCCAGATCGCTGCCCTCTCCCACCTGTGACTGCGAGTCGCCAATCAGCGTACGAATCTCTTTTGCGGCCTCCGCGCTACGGCTGGCCAGATTGCGCACTTCGCCCGCCACCACGGCAAAACCGCGTCCCTGCTCTCCCGCGCGCGCCGCTTCAACCGAGGCGTTCAGCGCCAGAATATTGGTCTGGAACGCAATCCCGTCGATCACGCCAAGAATATCGGCGATACGATTAGCACTCCCGGAAATGTCGCGCATTTTTTCAATGACATAACAGACCATTTCACTGCCGCGATCGGCGGTATCAGAAACCGATTTCGCCAGTTGATGCGCCTGATCGGCGTTTTCCGCATTCTGTTTCACCGTTGCGGTAAGCTCCTCCATGCTGGCGGCAGTTTGTTCCAGCGAGGTCGCCGTCGATTCGGTGCGTGTCGCCAGATGAATATTGCCCGCCGTCAGTTCACGACTGCCGGTGTCTATCTGCGAACTGGCATCGCGAACGCGTCTGACAGATTCACTCAGCGCCATGCGCATCCCTTCAAGCGCGGCCTGCAGGCGATTAAACTCGGCGCTGGCATAACGGCTTTCTGCCGCCGACAAATCTCCCGTCGCCAGGCGTTCCAGTTGTTCAACCACATTATCGAGCGGTTTCAGCAGCTTATTACGCAATAACAGCCAGACCACTGCCAACAGGGCGATGGCCGTCAGCGTCGTCGCGGTCATCACTCCGTAATAAATCCATGAGGTAATGATTCGCGTGGAGGCGTAAATCCCCATGCCGCCTGTTAGCAGCAATAACAGGGTAATAAGCGACAATAAAACCAACAGGGTATTTCGTAGGGAGAGGGATTTTGGCATCGTTATTTTCCGGTTGTAAGATATACAGAAACTATCGACAACAACCGGAAAAAGTTTAGGTGTTTAAGTAAAATCTGTGTCTCACTTCGGCGTCGCTGCCGGGCCGACTCGTGTTACCGGCGAGCTCTGTCGATTTTCCCAAAGCACCGTCAGACCGCGCTGCAACGCAATGAAAATAAATAACAAAACGCCAATGGCAATTTTCGTCCACCATGAACTGAGCGTGCCGTCGAAGTTAATGTAGGTCTGGATCAGCCCCTGAATCGCCACGCCAAACAGCGTTCCAAGAACCGTACCGACCCCACCGCTCAGCAACGTACCACCGATCACCACCGAAGCGATCGCATCCAGCTCTACGCCCACTCCCGCCAGCGCGTAGCCAGCCTGGGTGTAAACAGAAAAGACAATCCCGGCCAGCGTCGCCAGCCCGGTTGACAGCATATAAATGCGGATCGTGGTGCTACGGGTGGAAATCCCCATCAGGTTCGCCGATGTCGCATTCCCGCCAATGGCATACACCTGATTGCCAAACCGGGTGCGATGCGCGAGGAAAATCCCAATGACCACCACCGCCAGCATCAGCAGGCCCATCGCGCTCAGACGCCCACCGCCGGGGATTTTCCACGCCAGGCTGGAAAGCGTGTCATAGATGGGATGGTTAATCGGGATCGACTCTTCCGATACCAGGTAACTGACCCCGCGCAGGAAAAACATACCGGCAAGCGTGATGATAAACGCCGGGATCTTCAGCGCATCAATCAGCAACCCCATGAACGCGCCAAACGCGCAGCCCATCGCCAACACCAGCGGAAACGCCAGTAACGGCGAGATCCCCCAGTAGCCGATGGCCTTCGCCAGGAATACGCCGGTGAAGGCGATCACCGATCCCACGGAGAGATCGATCCCACCGGAGAGGATCACAAAGGTCATCCCCACGGCGATGATCCCCAGGAAGGCATTATCGGTCAGAATGTTGCAGATCACGCGCGTGGAGGCAAAGCCGGGAAACTGCGTCAGACAATAGAGATAGCCCAGCACGAAAACCCCGAGGGTGATCATTAACGGTAAATTACGTTTTATCACGACCACGCACTCCTTTTAGCAAACTGATAAAGCGCTGTGACTGCACAATCAGTACGCACAGCACCACAATGGCTTTGACCACCTGGTTCATCTCCGGCGGAAACCCGGACAGCAGGATCCCGGTGTTCATCCCCTGAATGATCAGCGCGCCCACCACCGATAACAGCAGATTAAAGCGCCCGCCCATCAGGGAACCGCCGCCGATCACCACCGCCAGAATGGCGTCCAGCTCCAGCCACAATCCGGCGTTGTTGGCATCCGCACCGCGAATATCCGCCGTGACGATAATCCCGGCGATTGCCGCGCACAGCCCACTCAACACATAGGTGAGCATAACGATGACTCGTGTGTTGACGCCGGCATTTTTCGCTGCCCGGATGTTAATCCCCACCGCTTCAATAAACATCCCGAGCGCCGTTCGCCGGGTCAACAGCCAGAACAACAGCAGCGTGATCAGCGCGATAATCACCGGCGTGGGAAACAGCAGCAGCGAGCCGCTGCCGAACCAGGAGAGCGTGGGCGAGTTGAAGGTGACAATCTGTCCAGAGGTGATCAGTTGCGCCACGCCGCGACCCGCCACCATCAGGATTAGCGTAGCGACAAACGGCTGAATTTTGAGGATCGCCACCAGGACGCCGTTCCACAGGCCAGCCAGCACACCGGTCCCCAACGCGGCAAGCAGGACCACTGGCAGGCTGTGACCGGCGACGGTCATCGCCGCGGTCGTGGCGCCGGCAATCGCCATCACCGCGCCAACGGAAAGGTCAATGCCGCCGGTGGCAATAACCAGCGTCATCCCTATCGCCAACAGCGCGACGGGAGCGGCGCGATTCAGGATATCGATCGGGCTGCCGAACAGACGACCGTCCTGCAAGATAATCTGGTAAAAGTGGGGGGCGACGAGGCTGTCTACCAACAGCACCAGCAGCAGCGCAATCAGCTGCGGCATACCGGTCGGCCAGCGAAAGCGTCGCTTTGGCGGCGTGGTTTGCGGGAGAGATTGGGGCATCACAAGAGTCTCCTTACGCCGCGATGGCGTTCATGATCGCCGGAACGGACAGTTCAGCCAGCGGGATCTCCGCCACCTGTTTGCGGTCACGCATGATGATCACCCGATCCGCATAGCCTACCAGTTCCTCCAGCTCCGAAGAGATCACCAGCAGCGCCAGACCATCGGCACACAGCGTTTCGATCAGGCGGATGATCTCGGCATGCGCGCCTACGTCGATCCCTCGCGTCGGTTCATCGAGGATCAGAAACTGTGGTTTAGTCAGCAGCCAGCGCGATAGCAGCACTTTTTGCTGGTTGCCGCCGGAGAGAAACTCGATCGGCTGTTCTGCGCTGGGGGTGCGAATGCCAAGCTGACGGATAAACCGCTCGGCAATGTCGTTTTGTTCTTTGCGCGCAATCGGCCGCAACCAGCCGCGCTGGGCCTGCAATGCCAGGATGATGTTTTCGCGCACCGAGGCGGCGGCAATAATACCGTCCGTTTTACGATCCTCCGGACAAAAACCGATCCCCAGGCATGATGCCTGATGAGGGGATCGCAGCGTCTGCGGTTTTCCTCTGATCAGCGCGCTGCCGCTGTCCGCCGGTTTGATACCGAAAATCACCTCGGCCGTTTCGGTGCGCCCGGATCCAAGCAGTCCCGCCAGACCGACGATCTCACCAGGTCGTACTTCGAGATCGAACGGGGAGATCGTCCCTTTCTTACCGAAACCTTTGAACGCGGCCACCGGTTTATCACTCAACAAGGTACGCCCCGCACGCTGTAACGCATGAGTGTCCAGCTCGCGTCCCAGCATCATTTTGACCAGTTCAATCTGCGGCAGCTCGCGGGTTTCCCGGCAGCCGACAAAACTGCCGTTACGCAGGACGGTGATCCGATCGCTGACCTGATAAACCTGATCAAGAAAATGGGTGACGAAGATCAGACTCACGCCGCGATCGCGCAGATGCCGCATTAAGCCGAACAGCATCTCAACCTCTTGCGTATCGAGACTGGCGGTAGGTTCATCAAGGATCAGAACTTTGGCGGAAAGATCGATCGCCCGGCAGATCGCGACGATCTGTTGCATCGCCACCGAATAGCGGTTCAGCGGTTCGCGCACGTCGAGGGAAAAACCGTAAGACGCCATTAGCGCCGTAGCGCGCTTTTCCATCTCTTTGCGCCGTAGCAGGCCAAATCGACGCGGTTCACGACCAATAAACAGGTTATCCGCCACCGACATATTCGGCAGCAGGTTCACTTCCTGATACACCGTGCCAATGCCCAGCTGTTGGGCATGTGCGGTATTTCTGGGGGAGATGGCACTGCCTTCCAGCCAGATACTACCGCGATCGGCATGATAGACGCCGGTCAGTGCTTTGATGAGCGTGGATTTTCCGGCCCCGTTCTCGCCGAGCAGCGCCATAATTTCGCCGCGACGCAGACTGAAATCGACGTTATCCAGCGCTTTGACGCCAGGAAAGAATTTACTTAATCCCTCTGTACGGAGGATCTCCTGGTGTTGTTCCGCGATCATAATAGCCCTCCGCGACAAGAGTGTGGCTCTGGAGGCCCGTAGGCCGGATAAGGCGGTTGGTTACGTTGCCATCCGGCAGAACCTTTGCCTGATGGCGCTTCGCTTATCAGGCCTACGGTGTTAGGTATGCCCCCAGAAAGGGTCTGAACTTAGTAGCCCATGTTTTTCTTCTTCTCTAACTCTTCTTTCGCGGTATCCGGCAGATACAGCGTCGACTTGGTGATCGTGACCTTCTCAGGCATCGTGCCATCTTTCTTGAACTTCTCGAGCGCGTCGAAGGCCGGGCCTGCCATGTTCGGCGTCAGTTCAACGCTGGCATTCGCTTCACCGTCGATCATCGCTTTGTAGATGTCCGGTACGCCGTCAATAGAACCGGTCAGAATATCTTTGCCCGGTTTCAGCCCCGCTTCTTTGATCGCCTGAATAGCCCCGATCACCATGTCATCGTTATGGGCATAAACCATGCAGATGTTCTTGCCGTTGTTCTCGGCTTTGATAAAGCTCTCCATCACCTCTTTACCTTTACTACGGGTAAAGTCGCCGGACTGAGAGCGGATAATTTTGATGTTTGGTGCTTTGGCGATGGCTTCAGCAAACCCTTTCTTACGGTCAATCGCCACGCTGGCCCCGACGGTACCCTGCAGCTCAACCACATTACACGGCTTGCCATTCACCTCTTTGATCAGCCAGTCGCCGATCAGTTGACCTTCCAGCACGTTGTTAGCGGTGACGGTGGTCATATAGAGAGATTTGTCTTTGACATCGATGGAACGATCGAGCAAGAAGACCGGGATCTCAGCATCTTTCGCTTCCTTCAGCACCGGCTCCCACCCTGTTGCCACTACCGGCGCAATAAAGATGGCATCGACGCCCTGAGCGACAAAGGAACGCACGGCTTTAATCTGGTTTTCCTGCTTTTGCTGACCGTCAGCGATTTTCAGCGTGATGCCGCGCTTCTCGGCCTCGCTTTTCGCCACGTTGGTCTCTGCGGCGCGCCAGCCAGACTCAGAGCCGACCTGCGAAAATCCTACGGTTAATGGGGCGGCCATGGCCATAGACGACATGGCTGCCGAAACTGCTGTGACGATAAGTAAGCGCTTCCACATAACTGTGTCCTCGTAGGGTAGGTTATTGTTGGTTAAGAAACAGTCGCGAAAAAACTATAGACAATCGAGCATGTAACGGATTGCGTTACATCACACTTCAAAAAAGTAAATAGAACGTTAATCACAAGTTTGTAATCGCTTTCATTTACCTATGAAAAAAGCGGCTGAAGATATGGATTTTTCTGTCATGCGAGTGGTCTGAAAAGACCAGCGGGAGACGAGTGAAAACGAAATCAGGCGGAGACATTCGGCGCGAGATAGCTATAATACTCGCCACTTGTTTACGACACAGTTAAAGGAAACAGACATGAGCTTACTCAACGTCCCTGCAGGCAAAGACCTGCCGGAAGATATCTACGTTGTTATCGAGATCCCGGCTAACGCCGATCCGATCAAATACGAAGTCGACAAAGAGAGCGGAGCACTGTTCGTTGACCGCTTCATGTCCACCGCGATGTTCTATCCGTGCAACTACG